>ERZ773217.111-NODE-111-length-73836-cov-18.853228_pt1 | contig 73836 bp, 73 predicted proteins | sample MGYA00580995_ERZ773217 | MGnify/ENA primary metagenome ERZ773217 (study PRJEB29015, sample SAMEA2737772) | human gut metagenome | biome: human gut; feature: human-associated habitat; material: faeces | place: China | collected 2012 ...
GGTGCAGGATACCCTCGCCGGGACGAAGCGGCTCATCCATCAGGATACGCCCCATAGCGTCCGACAGCGTAAAGGGCAGCTTGTCCGGTTGTGGATTGCCCAGGCTGATAGTCAGGCTTCCTTGCGGATCTCCGTCGATCAGCAGGACTTTCTTTCCGGCCTGTGCCAAACCGATTCCAAGATTGGCACAGGTGGTGGTTTTGCCAACGCCGCCCTTCTGGTTGGCGATGGCGATGATTTGCGTGTTCATTGACTTCACCTCATTTCTGATTGTTGCTGTTGCTTCTGGAAATAGAAAAGGCCGCCACTCCAAAATAAAAAGTGAAGTGACGGCTCTTTCTATGGCCGGAATATGAGTTCCTGAAATGAAAAAAGCACCCAGTCATTTTACACTGAGTGCTGTATCAAATTCATATTCAATTATTCAAATTAGGTCAAACTATGCCAAACTGCCACAGCCAAAAACGAGGGGAAAGATGGCTGAAAAGTAGCCCCCAAAACACCCACAAAATCGGCTCTCGGTTAACCACTTTGGGAACCACTTCCCCCTCTTTTCGCCCTCTTTTTGGCCAGTTAACCACTTGCGGACCACTAAAAATTGGATGAAATCGGCTCTCGTTTTGCCAAATTTGGTCAAACCATATCAGCCCGTTTAGATATAGCAAAAGCCCGGAAAACCTTGATTTTCCGGGCTTTTTGAACCATTTTGATATAGTCTGAGCAGTCGATTATCGCTTGCTGAACTGCGGAGCGCGACGAGCTGCTTTGAGACCGTATTTCTTACGCTCCTTCATACGAGGATCGCGGGTGAGGAAGCCAGCGGCCTTCAGGGCGGGGCGGAACTCCTCATTGGCCAGCAGCAGGGCGCGGGCCACACCGTGACGGATAGCGCCGGCCTGACCGGTGACGCCGCCGCCGGTGACGGTGGCAACGATGTCCACCTTGCCCAGCTGCTCGGTGGTGACCAGGGGCTGGCGGACCAGCAGCTTCAGGGTCTCCAGGCCAAAGTAATTGTCGATGTCACGGCCGTTGATGGTAATGGAACCGGTCCCGTTGGGGAACAGATGCACACGGGCCACGGAGGACTTCCGACGGCCGGTACCGTAAAAATAAGGCTTCTTGCTCTTATACATGATCGTCTACCTCCTGCTTACTCGGCAGCCCAGATCTCGGGCTTCTGGGCGGCGTGCTCGTGCTCACCGCCGCGATAAATCTTCAGGCGGGTCAGAGAATCCTTGCTGATGATGTTCTTGGGCAGCATACCGCGGACAGCCAGCTTCATGGCCAGCTCGGGGCGCTCGCTCATCAGGGTGCGGTACTTGACTTCCTTCAGGCCGCCGACCCAGCCGGAGTGGTGGCGATAGTACTTCTGATCCAGCTTCTTGCCGGTCAGAATGGCCTTCTCAGCGTTGATGATGATCACGCAGTCGCCGCAGTCAGCGTGGGGGGTGAACTCGGGCTTATGCTTGCCGCGCAGCAGGGTAGCGGCGGTGGCAGCGGTCTTGCCCAGGGGCTTGTTCGCAGCGTCCAGGACATACCACTTACGCTCGATGTTACCCTTGTTGGCCATAAAAGTGGACATAGGTAAAACCTCCATTTTCCTCTACTTTACTTATCAAAAAGTTGATTTACAACAAAATCAGCTGCTCCACTGTACAAGCGGAACATTTTGTATTATAGTAGTTGGGCGGCGCAGTGTCAACCTGTTTTTTCTTGTTTTTTGATTCACACGCCAAAATCTCTTGTTTTTTCTTGTTATCACACCATATCTCTTATTTTCTCGATTTCAATTTTTAATTTTAATCGCTGAAAATGTTCCGGAAACCGGAGCTTTTTCCCTTGGGAGGACGTAAAATGAACCGTATTCTTTCCCTGGTCCGCCGCTGTGTGGAGGACTATGAGATGATCGCACCCAACGACCGCATCGCCGTGGGCGTCTCCGGCGGCAAGGACTCGCTGATGCTGCTGATGGCCCTGGCCAAGCTGCGGGAATTTTATCCCATTCCCTTCCAGGTGGAGGCATTCACCCTGGACATGGGACACGCCGATGGACGGCCGGGGATGGACTTTGCGCCGGTGGCCCGGCTGTGCCGGGACCTGGATGTCCCCTTTACTCTGCTGGAGAGTGAGATCCACCACATCATTTTTGATGTGCGCCGGGAGAAGAATCCCTGCTCCATGTGTGCCAAAATGCGCCGGGGAGCGCTGCACAGCGCACTGAAGGAGCGGGGTCTGAACAAGATCGCCCTGGGGCACCACTACGACGACGCGGTGGAGACCTTTTTCCTGTCCCTGATCTTCGAGGGGCGGCTCTCCTGCTTCCAGCCGGTGACCTGGCTGGACCGGACGGAGATCACCCAGATCCGCCCTCTGCTTTACTGTGGGGAAAGCATGATCCGCCACACAGCGGAGCGCCTTGACCTGCCTGTGCTGGAAAATCCCTGCCCCGCCAACGGCAACACCAAGCGGCAGGAGATCAAGGAGCTGATCTATGAGCTGAACGGCCGCTATCCGGGGCTGAAAGCCCGGGCATTTGGGGCGATGCAGCGCCTTCCTCTGCCGGAGTGGGGGCCAGTGGAGCACCGCAGGCGTCCTCTGCCTGAGGAGCTGGGAGAATTTCAGTAAATTTGACCGAAGAAAATTCCCGGCCCATATGGAAACCGGGCGGCTGGGGTGATATAATAGGGGCTGTTTTTGGGGAAATCCCCCGTGGACCTACCCGCTCCGGGTGAAATGCCGGGCGGCTGGATACAATAGGAATGAAAATGACACCGCGGGCCCGCCCCGCGTGGAGAGGAGCCGATACCAATGAGCGAAGAGACCATATACACCGCCAACCCGGGCAAGCAGCTGATCCGCACCGTGGACGGCGTGGACTATCAGCGCATTCCCATCAAGACCCACCTGATCACCAAGGCGGACCGCATGGAGGACGTGGTGCTTCAGTATGCCGGGGACAAGATGCAGGAGGGGGATATCCTCTTTATCTCCGAAAAGGCGGTGGCCTGCACCCAGAGCCGCGCCATCCCCGTGGAGGACATCAAGCCCCGCAAGCTGGCCGTTACCCTCAGCCGCTATGTCACCAAGACTCCCGCCGGCATCGGCCTGGGCATCCCGGAGACCATGGAGATGGCCCTTCAGGAGTGCGGTACCCTGCGGATCCTCTTTGCCGCCTTTTGCAGCGTGATCGGTAAGCTCTTCCACCAGAGGGGCTGGTTCTACATCGTCGCCGGCCCCAAGGCCCGGGGCATCGACGGTCCCACCGAGGGGACCATCCCTCCCTATGACCACTATGTGGTCCTTACCCCCGATGATCCCAACGGCACCGCCAGGAAGCTGGACACCGCCCTGGGGCATCCAGTGGCCATTGTGGACATCAACGACCTGGGGGCCAACATCCTAGGCTTCTCCCAAAAAGAGCCCACGATGGACCAGCTGGCCAAGGTCCTGGGGGACAACCCGCTGGGCCAGTCCAGCGAATCCACCCCCATGGGCATCATCCGCAAGTGCTGAATCAGAGCCAGCAGAGGCCGCTGTCCTGCGGACGATCTGATCCGCTGAGATCCTGTGATCTCAGCGGATCATTTTTATCTCTGGACACACTGTTTTTGCGATACCACACCATCTGGAGGAGATGAAGGGGGTGCTTCTGGATGAGCCGGTGGAACCTTATATCTGAGATGACGGTTTTCTCCGGACGGACCTGATCAGCAGCACTCCACCAAGAGCTTTGCCCGCCCGTATGTGGTTCTCCGTTGCGTTCTGGAAGAAAATCAGCTATAATGGTGGGGATCTCAGACTGCCCCACGGCGGGTCCGGGAAAATATAAAGGATCAGGAGGTCTCAGGATATGTACACTTTGTTGGAACTGCTGGAACAGGACTGCACGCAGTCCCCGGCACAGCTGGCCGCACAGGCAGGCATGACCGAGGCACAGGTAAAGGACGAGCTCAGGCAGCTGGAGGAGAGCGGCGCGATCCTCGGCTATCAGGCCATCATCGACTGGGACCGGGTGAAGCGGGAGAGAGTCACCGCCCTGATCGAGGTGAAGGTGGTACCCCAGAGCCTTGATGGCTTCGACCGCATTGCGGAGCGCATCTACCAGTATGACGAGGTGGAGAGCATGTACCTGATGAGCGGCGCCTTCGACCTGACTGTCATCATCTCGGGACGCACCCTGCGGGAGGTGGCCCAGTTCGTGGGTGAGCGTCTGGCCCCTCTGGAGGGGGTCACCGGCACCGCCACCCACTTCATTTTGAAGAAATACAAGGAAAAACATCTGGTATTCCGCCGCCCGGAGCCACAGGAAAGGGAGTTTGTCTTTTCATGAACTACGATCAGATCATTTCTCAGAAGATCCAGAATATCAAGCCCTCGGGCATCCGCAAGTTTTTTGATATCCTAGAGGAGATGACAGACGCCATCTCCCTGGGCATCGGTGAGCCCGATTTTGTCACCCCCTGGCACATCCGGGACGCAGGCATCTACTCTTTGGAGCGGGGCCACACCAAGTATACCTCCAATGCCGGTATGCTGGAACTGCGGCGGGAGATCGCCAACTATCTCCGCCGCCGCTTTGACCTGGAATACGACTACACCAACCAGATCCTGGTCACTGTGGGCGGCAGCGAGGCCATCGACCTGGCGATCCGGGTCCTGGTGAATCCCGGGGACGAGGTCATCATCCCCGTGCCCTCCTTCGTGTGCTACGGGCCGCTCACTGAGATGGCCGGCGGCGTCCCCGTCTATGTGGAGCTGACGGCGGAGAACGGCTTCCGCCTCACCCCGGAGCAGCTGAAGGCGGCCATCACCCCACGCACCAAGGCCCTCGTGCTCCCCTTCCCCAGCAACCCCACCGGCGGCATCATGGAGCGCCGGGACCTGGAGGCCATCGCCCAGGTGCTGAAGGACAACGACATCATGGTCATCTCCGACGAGATCTATGCCGAGCTTACCTACGGACAGCGCCATGTCTCCCCGGCCAACCTCACCCAGCTGTATGACCGGACCGTGGTGGTCAACGGCTTCTCAAAAAGCCACGCCATGACCGGCTGGCGCATGGGCTACGTCTGCGCCCCCCAGCCTGTGATCGCCGCCATGACCAAGCTGCACCAGTTCGGCATCATGTCCGCCCCCACCACCAGCCAGTATGCCGCCATCGAGGCCATGCGCAGCGGCGACGAGGACATTGCCCACATGAGGGAGGAGTATGACAGCCGCCGCCGCTATCTGGTGGAGAATCTGAACCGCATCGGCCTGGACTGCTTCGAGCCCAAAGGCGCCTTCTATGTGTTCCCCTGCATCCGCTCCAGCGGCCTGAGCTCCGATGAGTTCTGCGAGCGCTTCCTCCGGGAGGAGAAGGTGGCCGTCATCCCCGGCACTGCCTTCGGACCCGGGGGAGAGGGCTATGTCCGGGCCTGCTACGCCTCCTCCATGCGGGACCTCACCGAGTCCATCAGCCGCCTGGACAACTTCCTCCAGAACCTGCGGCGCAAGCAGGGGCAGGACGGATGACAGCATCTCCCTAAAATCAAATATCACTGCCGCGGGATGAATGATGGCGGAGAAAAAACGTCAACACGCCTGCGGGAAAAGGAGCAGATCACAATGAATATTGTTTGTTTGGATATGGAGGGCGTTCTGGTCCCGGAGATCTGGATCGCCTTCGCCGAGGCCAGCGGCATCCCCGAGCTGAAGCGGACCACCCGGGATGAGCCCGATTATGACAAGTTGATGCGCTGGCGTCTGGACATTTTGAAGAAGCACGGCCTTGGGATCAGGGAGATCCAGGCGACCATCGCCAGGATCGACCCGCTCCCCGGGGCCAAGGAGTTTTTGGACGCCCTGCGGAAGGACACCCAGGTCATCATCCTCAGCGACACCTTTGAGCAGTTCGCCAAGCCCCTGATGGAGAAGCTGGGCTGGCCCACCATCTTCTGCAATACCCTGGAGGTGGCGGACAGCGGCGAGATCACCGGCTTCCGGATGCGCTGCCCCCAGTCCAAGCTGACCACGGTGCGGGGCCTTCAGTCCATCGGCTATGACACCATCGCCGCCGGGGACAGCTTCAACGACCTGGGTATGATCCAGGCCAGCAAGGCGGGATTCCTCTTCAAATCCACCGACGCCATCAAGGCCGACCACCCGGAGGTGCCCGCCTATGAGGAGTTCAGCGACCTGCTCCGGGCCATCCGTGCGGCGCTGGACTGACCTGCAGACGCGCTCATATCTGGAGAAACAAACCGAACGTTCTTTGAAAAGAGATGGATCGACATGAATCAAGATAAGCTGCCCTTCCTGCCCGCGGACATCCTCCTGCCACGGGACTGTGCATACAGCAAATGGAGCGTCGTGGCCTGCGACCAGTACACCTCCCAGCCGGAGTACTGGCAGCGGGTGGAGGAGCGGGTGGGCTCCGCCCCCTCCACCCTGCGCCTCATCCTGCCGGAGAGCCGGCTGGAGGGTCCCGACACCCAGGCCGACATCACGGAGATCAACAGCACGATGAGCCGCTATCTCCGGGAGGGCCGGTTCCAGGTCCACCCAGACGCGGTCTTTTACATCGAGCGCACCCTGGACGGCGGCAAGGTCCGCCGCGGCCTGGTGGGCCGGATCGATCTGGAGCAGTACGACTATGAGCCCGGCTCCGCCGCCCCCATCCGGGCCACCGAGGGGACGGTGCTCTCCCGCATCCCGCCCCGGGTGGCGGTGCGGAAAAACGCCCCCATCGAGCTGCCCCATGTGATGCTGCTGGCCGACGACCCGGGCCGGACTGTGATCGAGCCGCTGTCCGGCCAGACGGCGGAGATGCGCCCCCTCTACGACTTCGACCTGATGGAGCGGGGCGGGCACATCCGGGGCTGGGAGCTGACCCCGGAGCAGTGGGGGCAGACCGCCCGTGCCCTAGCCGCCCTGGCCGACCCCGACGCCTTTAATGCCCGGTACCGCACCAGCGGCCTGCCCGTGATGCTCTTTGCCGTGGGGGATGGGAACCACTCCCTGGCCACCGCCAAGGAGTGCTATGAGCGGCAGAAGAAGCTCTGTCCGCCGGAGCAGTGGGACAGCCTGCCCGCCCGGTATGCCCTGGTGGAGCTGAACAACCTCCACGACGATTCCCTGGAGTTCGAGCCCATCCACCGGGTGGTATTCGGGGCAGACCCGGAGGAGCTGCTGGACGCCTTGGCCGCCTTCTACCCCGGCAGCAGCCGGACAGACCGCCCGGAGGGCCATCGGCTGGCCTGGGTGGCCAGAGGCCAGGAGGGGACCGTGTCGGTCCCTCAGCCCTCCGCACAGCTTCCCGTGGGCACCTTGCAGCACTTCCTGGACGAGTACCTTCTCTCCCATCCCGGGGCCCGGGTGGACTACATCCACGGAGAGGATGTGGTGCGCAGCCTGGCCGCCCAGCCGGACACCGTGGGGTTCCTGCTGCCCGCCATGGGCAAGGAGGAGCTGTTCCCCACCGTGATCCACGACGGGGTGCTGCCCCGCAAGACCTTCTCTATGGGGGAGGCCCACGACAAGCGGTTCTATCTGGAGGCCCGGCGCATCCGGGTCTGAGCGACGAGGTGATTTTGTGGAGATACAGGCCTTTGCCAAGCTGAATCTGACCCTGGACGTGCTGGGGAAGCGGCCGGATGGCTATCACGATCTGCGGATGGTGATGCAGTCCATCACCCTCTGCGACACCCTGACCCTCACCCCAAACCAGGGTCAGGGCCTGCGGGTGAGCACCGACCTGCACTTTCTCCCCACCGGGGAGAAAAATCTGGCTGCCATAGCCGCCCGCCGGTTCTGGGAGGCCCTGGGCTGTCCGGCTGAGGACCTGGACATCTGCATCCGGAAGCGCATTCCGGTGTGCGCCGGTATGGCCGGTGGGAGCACCGACGCCGCCGCCGTCCTCCGTGCCCTGAACCAGCGGGCGGGCAGCCCCCTCACCCCGGCAGAGCTGGCACGGGTGGGGGAGCAGGTGGGCTCTGACGTGCCCTACTGCGTTTTGGGCGGCACCGCCCTGGCGGAGGGCAGGGGAGAGCGCCTCACTCCGCTGCCCGCCCTGCCCCGCTGCTGGGTGGTGGTCTGCAAGCCGGAGTTCGCCATCTCCACGCCGGAGCTCTTTGCCCGCATCGACAGCGTCCGCCTGCGCTGCCGTCCCGACACAGACGGCCTGCTCTCCGCCCTGGAGGAAGGGGACCTGGGGGGAGCCGCCCGGCGGATGTACAACGTATTTGAGGACGTCCTTCCCCCGCGGCAGCGGGACCGGGTGGGGGAGCTGAAAAACGCACTGATCCAGGCAGGGGCCCTGGGGGCCAATATGAGCGGCACCGGCCCCACGGCCTTCGGCCTGTTTGACTGTCCGGAGGCGGCGGAGGAGGCACGGGCTGTTCTGGCGGAGAACTGCCGGGACACATTTTTGTGCCAGACGGTTTAAAAGAACAAAAAGCCGTCCATCCTATCTGTACCGCAGGTACTACTACATAGGATGGACGGTGTTTTTATGCTGGATCGGAATTTGAAGCGCTGGGAGCTGGCTCTGATGTTCGGGCTGCTGTGTGGACTGCTGGGCGGCTTCTGGCTGGACCGGGAGCAGACCCAGCTGGCCGACCGGGTGATCCGCTTTCATGTGATCGCCAACTCGGACAGCCCGGAGGACCAGGCGCTGAAGCTTCAGGTGCGGGACCGGGTGCTGGCCGAGACGGAGACCTTTTACCCCGAGCGCGCCACTCTGGAGGAGGCCAGGGCCGCCCTGGAGGCCCACCTGGAGGAGCTGGCCGCGGCGGGTCAGGCGGCGGTGACAGAGGCGGGGCGGAGCGAGCCGGTGACCGCCCGCCTGGAGCGGTGCTGGTTCCCCACCAAGGAGTATGACGGCTTCGCCCTCCCGGCCGGGGAGTATACCGCCCTGCGTGTCGTCATCGGCGAGGGGCAGGGGCAGAACTGGTGGTGTGTGGCCTTCCCGCCTCTCTGTCTGGAGGCCGCCTCCGAGACGGTGGACGAGGCAGCGGCGGCGGGATACTTCTCCCCGGGCCAGGCTGCCCTAATCACCGAGGAGGACCGGGGCTATGTGCTGAAATTTAGGGCCATGGAGCTGCTGGGGGAGTGGAAGGGCCTCCTGTGCCGATGAAAAAATGCGCCGGCTGTCGTGGGACAGCCGGCGCGTTCCGTTTCGGTTACTTCTGGGAAGGCAGGGCGGTAAATTCCTCTCCGTCCGGATCGGTGAACACCCGGGCGAAGGTCTCGCCGCTCATGGTCTCGTGGGTCAGCAGGTACTGGGCGGTGAGCTCCAGCTCCTTCCGGCACCGGGTGAGGATCTCCTCGCACCGGGAATATGCCTGGTCCACGATGGCCTTGACCTCCTCGTCGATGAGACCGGCCACCTCCTCCGAGTAGCTGCGGGCCTGGGCCATGGTCCGGCCGATGAATACCTCGTCGCTCTCATTGCCATAGGCGATGGCGCCCAGCTTGTCGCTCATGCCGAACTTGGTGACCATGGAGCGGGCGATGGAGGACGCCTTCTGGATGTCGCTGGCGGCCCCGGTGGATACATCCCCCAGCACCAGCTGCTCCGCCACCCGGCCACCCAGGCACACCGCAATGCGCTCCTCCAGCTCCCGGCGGGACTGGTAGGCCCGGTCCTCCTGGGGCAGGGAGATGGTCATGCCGCCGGCGGGGCCGCGGGGGATGATGGTGATCTGATGCACCGGATCCTGGCTGTCCAGCTCGTGGATGACCACGGCGTGTCCCGCCTCGTGATAGGCGGTGAGGCGCTTGGCCTGGGGGGTGACCACCCGGCTCTTCTTCTCCGGACCGGCGATCACCTTCATCATGGCTTCATGGAGGTCAGACATGGTGATGAAGCGCTTGTCGGACCGGGCGGCCAGCAGGGCGGCCTCGTTGAGCAGATTCTCCAGGTCGGCCCCGGTGAAGCCCGCAGTGGCCTTGGCCAGGTCGGACAGGGAGGCGTCCTCCGCCAGTGGCTTTTTCCGGGCGTGGACCTTCAGGATCTCCTCCCGGCCCCGGATGTCGGGCAGTCCCACATAGATCTGCCGGTCAAAGCGGCCGGGCCGCAGCAGGGCGGGGTCCAGGATGTCCTGGCGGTTGGTGGCGGCCATGACGATGACCCCCTCGTTGGAGGCAAAACCGTCCATCTCCACCAGAAGCTGGTTCAGCGTCTGCTCCCGCTCGTCATGGCCACCGCCCAGGCCGGCCCCTCTCTGGCGGCCCACGGCGTCGATCTCGTCGATGAATACGATGGCGGGGGCCTCCTTCTTGGCCTGATCGAACAGGTCCCGGACCCGGCTGGCGCCCACGCCCACATACAGCTCCACAAAGTCAGAGCCGGAAATGGACAGGAAGTGGACCCCCGCCTCGCCGGCCACCGCCTTGGCGATCAGCGTCTTGCCGGTGCCCGGAGGGCCCACCAGCAGCACGCCCTTGGGGATCCGGGCGCCCAGGGAGATGAACTTCTGGGGATCCCGCAGAAAATCCACGATCTCCCGCAGCTCCTCCTTCTCCTCCTCTGCACCGGCCACATCCTGGAAGGTGACCTTCTTCCCCTGGTCGGCCAGGGTGCGGGTGCGGGCGTGTCCGAAGCGGCTGGGCCCAGGACCTCCGCCAGAGCTGCCCCCGGACTGCCGCAGATACATCATGTACCAGAAAGCGGCCATGACCAGCAGCAGGACCAGATAGGGGAGCATCCGGTACCACCAGGTCCCTTCGATGCCCACCTTGTAGTCGTAGCCCTCCAGCACGCCGCTCTCGTGCTGCTGATCGATAAGCTCGTGCAGGTCCGAATAGAACACGGACAGATCGGGCAGCTGGTAGTGGACCGTGCTGACCTTATCTCCTTCCTCCCGGATCTGAAGGCCCAGGTCGTTTCCGTTCAGCACGAAATATTTGACCTTTTCCTGCTCAAACAGGGTCCGGACCTGGCTGTATGTGGGATCGTCCGCCTCATCCATCTGCTGGACCGTGTTGACCGCAAAGATCATCAGCAGGAGCAGCATGAGATAGAGTACCACATCCCGGGAACTGAATCGCTTCAAGAGAGGACACTTCCTTTCCGGCGGTGTAGGGATACGCGGAGGACACGGTCCGCCAACCGGGGCCCTCCGGCGCTTGGATGGGTCAGCCGCCGTAGACCTCAGGCTTTAGGATCCCGATGTAGGGCAGATTGCGGTAGTGCTCGGCGTAGTCCAGGCCATAACCAACCACGAACGCGTCCGGGATGGTAAAGCCGGAGTAGTGGACCTCCACCGGCTTGGTGCGGCGCTCGGGCTTGTCCAGCAGAGTACACAGCCGGATGGAGGCGGGCTTGCGCTGAGCCAGCAGCTTCAGCAGATAACTCAGGGTGTTCCCGGAGTCCAGGATGTCCTCCACCACGATGATGTGCTTTCCAGCGATGTCGCTGGAAAGGTCCTTGGTGATCTGGACCTGACCGGTGGAGGAGGTGCCGGAGCCATAGGAGGACACGGCCATAAAGTCCACAGTGCAGGGCAGGTCGATCCGGCGGCACAGGTCCGCCATAAAGACGAAGGAGCCGCGCAGGACACTGATGAGGACGATCTCCTTCCCCTGGTAGTCCTGGGTGATCTGCCGGGCGATCTCATTCACCCGGCTGGCCAGCTGCTCCTCGCTGAAGAGGATCTCCTGAATATCTTTTTCCAACATAATACTTCTTCCTTTCCTCACAATGACTGCTGCTGAATGGATTGCCGGCCGGATGGCTCCGGCGCGGCCAAGCTTTGAAATTCCTGGGGCGGGGTCAGCCGGATGCGCCACGCGGGCGCTCCGTGCGGGGGGAGCAGAGCGGCGTCCGGTCCCAGGCCTGCCACCCCGGCCAGACAGCCGCCGCAGTCCAGCACCGGAAGCCCCGGGCGGAGCCAGGCGGGGATCTTCTGATCCACGCACCATTTTTTGACGGTCTTGGTGGGGCGGCCCGGCAGCTTCAGCCGGTCCCCTGTCCGACGGCCCCGCAGGGTCAGAGCATGGACCGCGTCCCGGTCCAGCCAAAACTGAAGAGGCCCCTGCCGTTGCCCCCAGTAGAGCTCCGGGGTGCTGTGTACCGTCCAGCCCGCCCACTCCGCCGTGCCCGGCAGGGGCAGCGGGACTTGATTTTCCGGCGCCGCCGGAGGGGCGGAGCGTGTCAAGATCAGGCGGCTGTACGCCCGGCGGGCGGTGACGCCGCCCGGGAGATTCAGTTCCGCTGACGGATCTCCGCTGCGGCAGAGGGCGATCAGGCCCTCCAGGTGGGCGGCGGAGCAGTTCTCGTTTCCACCCTCCATACGGCCCAGCAGGATGCGGGCAGCCCGCACTGCCAGGGGCTGGGGAAGGGCCGCCACCGATTCCGCGGGGAGAGACAGTCCCCCGGGGATCTCCTCCAGGGGCGCAAGGGAGGCCTGGACCTGCTCCACCAGATACGCCTCGTCCGCCCGGAGGCGGGCGGACATCTCTCCCAGCCGGACGGTCAGGCCGGGGGATATGGCCTCCAGTTCGGGCAGTACCCGGTGGCGCAGGCGGTTTCGGGTGTATGCATCGTCCCGATTGGTGGCGTCCTCCCGCCAGGGCAGCCCCCAGAAGCGGAGATACGCCTCGATCTCATTTCGTGAGACGGACAGCAGGGGGCGGATCACATCCCCCTGACGGGGTCTGATCCCTCCCAGGCCGCGCAGCCCGGTCCCCCGGATCAGGTGGAGCAGGATGGTCTCCGCGTTATCCCCGGCGTTGTGGGCGGTGGCGATCCACTGGGCCCCGCAGGTCCGGGCGGTCCGGCGGAGAAAATCATAGCGCATGTCCCGGGCGGTCTCCTCCACACCGCGGCGGCGGCGGCGGGCCTCTCCGGACACATCGCCGCCCCCGATGAACAGTTCCACCGGGGGCAGGTCCCGCCATGTCCCGTCGGGCTGGAGCAGGCGGTCCCGCCCGCAGCACAGGGTGATGAACTGGCGGACGAAGGCCGCGTCCCGGTCGGCCTCCTCCCCACGCAGCTGGTGGTTGTAGTGGGCGGCGGCCAATGTAAAGGGGACCTCCCGGCGCAGTCGGTACAACTGGTGGAGCAGGCACACGGAGTCCGCTCCGCCGGATACGGCGCACAGGACGGTGCTGCCGGGGGGGATCAGCTCCCGCGCCAGAAGCAGACCGCCTGCAAAATCACCCATAGATCCTCCCGGGCCCCATTTTGGGGTTGAATCCGTAAAAATTCATCTTAAAAATACGGTCAGTATTCATCGTGCTGCCACTCCATGTTGCCGAAGGTGGTGAACTCCGGCAGCCACTGGAGTTCGACAGTCCGGGTCTCGCCGTGCCGGTTCTTGGCGATGATGCACTCGGCCAGGTTGGGGTTCGGGGTGTCCTTGTCGTAATAGCCCTCCCGATAGAGGAACATGACGATGTCGGCATCCTGCTCGATGGCGCCCGACTCACGCAGGTCGGACAGCATGGGCCGCTTGTCGCTGCGGCTCTCATTGGCACGGGACAGCTGGCTGAGGCACAGCACCGGCACATCCAGCTCCTTGGCCATGATCTTCAGGGCCCGGGAGATGTCAGAGACCACCTGCTGCCGGTTCTCGCCGGAGTAAGTCCGCCCTCCGGCGGACTGCATCAGCTGGAGGTAGTCGATGATGACCAGCCCCAGGTTGTCCATCCGGCGGCACTTGGCGCTGATGTCGGCCACGGACACCGAGGAGTCGTCATCGATGAAGATGCGGGAGCGGTTCAGAGAGTCCGCCGCCACCGCCACCTTCTCCCAGTCCTCCTCCGTCAGCTTTCCGGTGACCAGTTTTTTGTTGTCCACAAAGCACTCGCTGGAGATCAGGCGCAGGGCCAGCTGCTCCCGGCTCATCTCCAACGAGAAGAAGGCCACATTTTTTCCCGACTTCTTTCCCGCCTCCAGCAGGATATTCAGGGCCATGGAGGTCTTACCCATACCGGGGCGGGCGGCCAGCAGGATCAGGTCCGACTTGTTCAGGCCGGAGATGGCCCGGTCCAGATCGGTCAGGCCGGTGGACAGGCCTGGGATGGCCGACTCGCTGGCGGCCAGCTCGGTGAGCCGGTCGTACACATCGATGAGGACGTTGGAGATGGGGATGAGCCCCCGGGCGGCCCGGCCCTGGCGGATGGCATAGATCCGCTGCTCCGCGGCCTCCAGGATGTCCTGCCCCGTCTCCGTTCCCTGCTGGATCAGGGCGGTGAGATCGCCTGCGGCCTCGGCCACCCGGCGCAGCAGAGTCTTGTCCTTCAGGATCCCGATGTACTCCACCACGTTGGCCGCGGTGGGGGTGGTGTCCATGAGCTGGAGCAGATAGCCCCGGGAGGTGTTCTCGTCGTACACCCCGTTCTGCTTCATGTGCTCCAGCACCGTCACTGGGTCGATGGTGAGGGAGTAATTGAACATGGAGTAGATGGTATCGTAGATCTCCCGGTTCTGCCGTACATAGAAGTCGTCGGACCGCAGTTGGTCGATGACCTCCGGCACGCACCGGGCGTCGATGAGCATAGAGCCCAGCACCGCCTGCTCCGCCTCCACACTGTGAGGCATCTGCCGGAGCAGCAGCTGTTCGTCTTCCATTGGCACCTTCCAGAACCCCCTCTCTTGTGAGTTAGAAATTAGGAATGAGAAATTAGGAATTGCAGCGTGCGCTTCCGCCTGCTGCTCCCGATCTGTCCGGCGGAGCCAGACCGGCCAATTCCGAATCTCTATTCCAAATATCTAAATTCCTAACTCCAAACAAGGGCTTACTGCTCCTCCGTGACCATCACGTTGACGGTCCCGGTGACCTCATAGCCCAGCTTGGCGCGGATCTGATAGCCGCCGCATGCCTTAATGGGCTCGTCCAGCACCAGCTTGGTCTTGGCGATGGTCAGTCCGTGCTGCTCTGCCAAGCACTCGGAGATCTCCTTGGCGGTGACTGCGCCGAACAGGCGGCCGCCCTCTCCGGCCTTGGCAGCCACCTTCACGGTCAGCCCCTTCAGCTTTTCAGACAGGGCCTCGGCCTCCGCCTTCTCGGCAGCCTCCTGGGCCTTGCGGGCCTTCTCCTGCTGCTTCATGGTGTTCACATTCTCGGCCGTGGCGATAACAGCCAGGTTCTTGGGAAGCAGGAAATTCCGGGCGTAGCCGTCAGAGACATTGACCAGCTGGCCCTTCTTCCCCTGGCCCTTGACGTCCTGCTGTAAAATCACTTTCATGGTAAATTCCTCCTAAAAATAGAATCTTGACATTTCAATCTCATTCAGACCACTACGAATACCAGCGGCAGAGACTTGAGGCATCCTGCCGGAGCAGCATCCGGGCATCATTCGTCCTCCAGATACTGGTCGATGGCCTGGGCCAGCTCCTGAGCAACCTGGGTCAAGGATTTGTCCGGGATCTGTCCGCCGGCTGCGGCGGCATTGCCGCCCCCCCCCAGCTTCTCCAAAATGACCTGTACGTTCACCTCTCCGATGGAGCGGGCGGAGACGATCACCCGGTCTCCGTCCGGATAGAGGACGAAGGAGGTGTCGATGCCGATGATATTCAGCAGCTCGTCCGCCGCCTGGGCGGCGGTGATGCGGCCTACGGTGTGGTCTACTACGGCCACCGCGATGCCCTCCCGGTACATCTTGGCGTTCTGGATGATGGAGTATTTGGCGATGGTGCCCTCCAGGTCGTTCTGGAACAAACGCTTGACCTCGGCGGTGTCCGCCCCGGCCCGGCGCAGGAAGGCCGCCGCTTCAAAGGTGCGGCCGCCGGTGCGCATGGAGAAGTTCTTGGTGTCCAGCACGATTCCGGCCAGCAGGGCCTCCGCCTCCGCCCGCATCAGGTCGGTGGGGTCGGCGATGTACTGGAGCAGCTCAGTCACCAGCTCCGAGGCGGAGGAGGCGTAGGGCTCGTGGTAGTTGAGGGCGGCCCCCTCGATATAGGTGGCGGCCCGGCGGTGGTGGTCGATGACTGCCACCCGGTTGCAGGACTCCAGCACCTCCCGGGACAGCACCTGCTCCGGACGGTTGGTGTCCACAACCACCACCAGGGAGCGGTTGTCCATCATCAGCAGAGCCTCCTGGGGCGCGAGAAAAGCGCCCCGGTACTCGCTCAGCTGGGCCAGCCGGTCAGACAGGACCTTACTGGGGGGAGAGCCGGCCTCCTGAATGATATAGGCGGGGACTCCCTTCTTCCGGGCGATGGCAAACACGCCGGCAGCGGCGCCCACACAGTCGTTGTCCGGGGACTTGTGCCCCATGATAAACAGACCGGAGGAGTCGGACACCAGGGCAGAGAGGGCATTGGCCATGACCCGGCTTTTCACCTTGGTGCGCTTCTCGGTCTCCCTAGACCGTCCGCCGAAGAACTCAAAGGTGAACTTGTTGCGGATGACCGCCTGATCTCCACCGCGGGACAGCGCCATCTCGATGGAGAGGTTGGCAAACTGCATCAGCTCCTGGAAGGTGGAGCCGTCCTTGCCCACGCCGATGGACAGGGTGGCGGACAGGCCGCTGGGGTTGACCACCTGGTGGATGGTGTCCAGGATGTCGAATTTCTGATCCACGAACCAAGAGAGGTACTGCTCCTCAAAGAGGAAGAGGTACCGGTCCCGCTCCATCCGCCGCAGCATCCCGCCGGTCCCGTCCACCCAGGCGTCCAGACGGGCGTTGATCTCTGAGTAGATGGTGGAGCGCTGGTTCTCCGTGAGGTTTTTCATCAGATCCTCATAGTTGTCCAGCAGCAGCACCGCCGCCACCGGCCGGCTGGCCTGATAGCGGTCCCGCACAGCGGACAGCTCGGTCACATCCACCCAGTAGGTGGTGGCCAAAAAGCCGCCCCCCCGCTCGCTGGCCCGAACCAGGTGTCCGTATACTAGAAAACGGCGTCCAGCAAAGGCCACGTCGCCGGGACATTCATTCTTGCCCTCCAGCAGCCAGCGGGTATCAAAGCCGGGGATCACGGCGGATAGCTTGGCGTCAAACAGGTGCTCCCCGTCATCCGTCAGCTTCAAAAAGCGGTCGTTGGTCCAGATGATGTCGCCGCTCTCCGGACGGAAGATGACCATAGGCAGCGGGGAGTTGACCATGGTGTCCTTGGCGGCCACGTCCACTGTGCCGGTGATGTTCTCAATGTACTTGGTCACCTCACGGCGGCGCTTGCTGAGATTGGCGCGGTGGTACAGCCCCAGCAGGGCCACCACCACAAGCTCCAGCGCCGCCAGCGGCAGGCTGAACAGGGCGGAGGCCAGGGCAAATACCACCAGACAGACAAAGTAGAGCTGGAGGCTGGGCTGAAACAGCTGATGTAATTTTCGATTCAAGAAGGGGACCTCCTTCCAGGCGATGAAATCAGGAGTTTATTATATCAGATGGCGGAAAGAAATACAACCAAAACCGCCGGAATGGTGGGAAAAGCCCGGCCAGCTTTGTAATATGGGAAAAAATATTGGCTGCGGAGCTGTCCAGCCGTTGCAACTGGAAAAAAAGACTGGTATAATTAGGACAACAAGCGTTTTACCGCAGTACCGCGGCAGAGCTGAGCCGGAGCCCCGGCCGCATCCGCCGAAGCAGCGCGCCCCGGAACGGGCGGCGGCCCTATGCCTGTTAATTTACTACCTTTAGGAGGCTGTTCCATTATGCAAGAGATCAAGATCACCCGCGCTCAGACTTTGAAGGAGAAGCCCGAGTCCTCCACTCTGGTGTTCGGCAAGAGCATGACCGATCATATGTTCATCGTGGACTATGACGCCGGCCAGGGCTGGCACGATCCCCGCATCGTCCCCTATGCCCCCCTCCAGATCGACCCCGCGGCCAAGGTGCTTCACTATGCCCAGGAGATCTTTGAGGGCCTGAAGGCCTACCGCACTGACGACGGCTCCATCCAGCTGTTCCGGCCCATGGACAACATCCGCCGGATGAACGACTCCGCCGAGCGGATCTCTCTGCCCCAGATCCCCGAGGAGCTGGCCCTGGCTGGCATCACGGAGTTGGTCAAGCTGGAGCGGGATTGGGTCCCCCACGAGAAGGACACCTCCTTGTATATCCGTCCCTTTATGATCGGCCTGGACGCCGCCCTGGGCGTACACAGCTCCCACCACTGCCAGTACATCGTCATCGTCTGCCCCGTGGGCGCCTACTATCCTGAGGGGCTGAATCCGGTCAAGATCTATGTGGAGGACGAGGATGTCCGCGCCGTCAAGGGCGGCACCGGCATGGCCAAGACCGGCGGCAACTACGCCGCCTCCCTGCGGGCCGGCGACCGGGCCGAGGCCAAGGGTTACAGCCAGGTCCTGTGGCTGGACGGCGTCCACCGCAAGTATATTGAGGAGGTCGGCTCCATGAACGTCATGTTCAAGGTGGCTGGTAAGATCCTTACCCCCGATCTAAACGGCTCCGTGCTGTCCGGCATCACCCGCCGCTCCTGCATCCAGCTGCTGAAGGACTGGGGCTATGAGGTGGAGGAGCGCCGCATCTCCGCCGAGGAACTTTTCGAGGCCGCTGAGAACGGCACTCTGGAGGAGGCCTGGGGCACCGGCACCGCCGCGGTGGTCTCTCCCATCGGCGAGCTGGCCGAGGGCGACAAGAAGGTCACCATCAGCGGCAACAAGATCGGCCCCGTCACCCAGCGCCTGTACGATGAGCTCACCGGCATCCAGTGGGGCCGCGTGGCCGATCCTCACGGCTGGACCATGAAGGTCTGCTGATCCACTGTCTGTTCTGTTGGAAAATGCCTCTTGGCACTGCCGGAAAAGGCCTAACGGCCTTTTCCGGTAGTGCAACGCTCCTCTAATAAAGGAATGTTCAGACTGTCAAGAAGTCCGGCCATGTTACGATACCCGGTCTTGTCCCACCTTTGTGCTGTTTGCGATGTACAGAACTGTATTACAGTACCAGCGTCAAAAATTTTATGGCAAAAACCCTTTACTTTTTGAAACAATCTGTTATAATACAACAAGTAGCTTTGACTTGGTGTTTTACCTGTGTACTCCACCTTTCATAGCACCCATCACAATGGGCCTATAGCTCAGCTGGGAGAGCGTACGGTTCGCATCCGTAAGGTCGTCGGTTCGATCCCGATTAGGTCCACCACACTCGGGAGATCTCGTTTTGAGATCTCCCGAGTTTTTTCATGCTTTCAGGATGCACGATAGTACACACTCTTGTCCCCTTCCGGATACAGGAAGTCGAAGAACTGTGTGACACTGATTTTGAATTCCACTTCGATTTCAAAGTTCCTCCCGATATTCACCCGCTCAATGAGCTGCCGCAGGATCATCTTCTTTCCCTCGATACTACTCCCCGCATACAGGTCGGCCCAGGACATAATCTTGTCATACTCCTTTTGGACGGCAACGGCAGAACTCTTCAGATCAGCCGCTTTTTCTTTGGCCTGTTCCAACTCCTGGGCCAGCGCCGCCAGCTTGCTTCGGGTGTCCTCTATCATCTCGCCGAGGATGTCCGCTCCAAAACTGCCAGTCCCATTGATGGTCTTGATGATCTCTTTCTTGTAGCTCTCCAGTTCCCGTTCTGCGGAGGCGTGAAGTTTCTCCAGATTCGCCACTGAACTGTTTGCCAGTTGGAGTTCTTTCTCCCGCTGCTTTTGAATGAGCTGGCTCCTGGGTGCAGTCTTCATCCGCTCAAAGAGTTGGATGACGATCTTATCAATAATGCCGTCCAGTTTCTCGCCGGAGTATCCGGTCTGACCGTCACAGTCCTGAGGATGGCGGATCTTGTAGTGGCAGGCATATCGGATATGGGTTTCCCGTTTGGGCTCACCCTTGGCTCGTCTGCCGCTGCTGGTGGTCAGCACCAGTTTGGAACCACAGTGGGCGCAGTAGACCATCCCGGAGAGCAGCGCCTTCCCCTTGGAGTTAAAGGGCACTTCATTGTGGTGCATTGTCCTGGCCTCCATCAACTCCTGTGCCCGCTCATACAGATCCAGCGGAACAATTTGTAGCTCCGGAAAGATTTCTGAGCGTGTTTCCCCACTGCGCAGGATTCCCACATACATGATGTTCTTCAGCATTTTGATGATGGTGGTATTGGCGAAGTTGGTCCCCTTTCGATTGAGATAGCCGTTGTTATATAACCACCGGGACAACCGCTGTGCGCCGAACCCCTCATAGACATATTTTTCAAAGATGATGCGCACCACCGCAGCTTCGTCCGGGTCAACCAGAATCTCGTTGACTTCGTGATTCTTTTTATTGAAGCGCCCCTGCTTTTCCAGGCGGTATCCATACTACGATCTCCTGACCGACTTCCGCCACGGCGGGTTCCGTCTGCTGGGAGATCTGGTCTGTGACATCGACGATCTGGAGACGGCCCGGGAACGAAAGCAGCTCCGCCGCCCAGCAGATTCTCCAGCTTTCCAGAAGATGATGGAGGCCTATCTGTCCGCCCCCTTCAGCGGCAACGAGCGAGCCGTGGTGTCCAGGGTCTGCCGCAAGCTGTTGAATAAGATCGTCCGGTCCAGCCTGGCGGCACCCTATGTGGTGGCCATTGGCAAGCGGAACCTGCTGTGGGATCTGCTGCCGGACCACATCGAGGAACATGTTCTGGAGGTGGACCATGCTGAATGAGTGGAAGGAGTTTCAGGACTACACCGGTGTGGTAAACTACACTGCCCGGAACAAGCAGGACACCACCTATCTGGGCCGCTTTACCTTCGACACCATTTTGGATTTCGAAGGACTCAATCGGGTATTGACCATCCTGGCGAGAGGTTTTCTGTTTCATAATGAGGATGGCAGCCCCGTTGAAGCGCCCCGGGAGCGCATCGACTATGCCAAGCGGGGCTTATGCGCCTGGTGCAGTGTACCGGACAACAAAAAAGCCACGCCCCGGGAGGCGTGGCAGTTCGGCAGTGATTTTGGAAAACTCCATGGGGAGTTTCCCGGCCTTGTGGAGGAAAACGGCAGCGGATGGTTTCACAGGCATGTGCATCGGGTGGCGGCCTATGTGCGTGAAAACCTGGAGAGGATATCCAGCAGCGCCCAGAAGAAGTGTGACGCCATTGAGAAGGGCTTTGACCAACCCTGGCGGGACAAGGTGATTCAAATGCAGGTTCCTCTGTTTGCTCCCACCACCAAGGGGCAGTGGGGGCTGCGGCTTGACAGTTTTCTGGCTCAGGCTCTGGATCTGGGGCCGCTCCGGACTGAGGAGCCGGAATTGCCGCCCACATTAGTGGAGCAACTTCGCAGCCTCACGCCCAAGGGGGTTCCTGTGGAGATGGTCGAAACGCTGGCGGCCTACTACCTTGCCAACAAGCCGGAGGATTCCGACTGGGTGGTACTTCCGGTGGCTAACTTTGACGCGTACTTCGGCACCACCAGCTTTGGACGGAAGTATCTCAGGCAGATCCCAGAGACCATTTTGGAGCGCTCGGAAACTGGCTTTGGACTGTGTCGGTATCGGCTGGGCGGCACCCTTGTCATTAAGTAGGGATAGAATCAGGCATCCATCTCCGCTTCTTCCACTGGAGATGGATGCCTGTTCGTTTCAAAATGATTCAGTTCATATGCCAGTTCCCATGCCAGACGGAATCCGCAGATAAAGCTGTCCACGGAGCGTTGCTCTATCATCAGGTTCTGGGCGTCGATGATCTGCAGCACCAGTTTACGCTCCGGCTTGTCCAACCGCTCAATGAGCTGCCGGTGGCAGGTTTCAACTTCCTGTTCGGATTCCACCATAGGCAGAGGGGTGTAGAATTTGTCGTACAGCAATCTCAAAGTTTCGTTCATGTGCCCCGCCTCCTTGTAGCAAGACACAATAGCACAGGTTAAGGAAAATAGCCAGCTCTTTGCGGATATTTTACAACCAGAAAGTTGCGCTTTTATCCAGGGTCTCTTTCCTCTGTTTCCAGTCCGGCATCAGCATCGTTAAGAACGCATAGAACTGCTTCGAATGATTTGGGTGAACGAAGTGGCAGAACTCGTGCATCACGACATATTCGATACAATTGCGCGGTGCTTCTAACAGCCTCTTATTCAGTGTAACGACTCCCTTTTTGGCCAAACAAGATCCCCATCGGGTCTCCATATTCCGAATCCGTAATTTTGGCATCGGCACCCCATATTTTTGAAATACGGGGTAGGTCTCCAAAATAATTTCACCGAAAATGGATCGACACTGCTCATCCAGGTAACGGGTCACCATCTTTTGCTTTTTTGCAAAGTCTTCCGTGTCTTTCACACAAAGGTGCAGATAAATCCCATCAGAGGAAATTGTGTCCCGCACATTTCTCTCCACTTTCAGGCGCACTCCTCTGCCCTGCAGATAGAAAGTCTCTCCACTGACATATTGCTTGGGTTGAGGGGCATACTGCGCCATCTCACGAAACTTTCTTTGTGCTGAGCGAATATAGGCCCCTTTGCTCACTACAAAATCGTCAACCTTTTCAGCTGGGACATCTGGATTAGCTGAAACATAAACCATACAGTCCTTATGAACCCGCAGATTGAGATTTTTTACCCGCTTCTGCTCCAGCAGGTAGTGGATCTCGTTGTTTTCATATACGACGGTTCTTTCCTGCGCCATTGCTGTCAAAACCTCCGAAGTGCTACTGTTTTGACATTTTCGATGATCTTATCAATGGTGTCAAAAGACAGTTTTAATCCCCGTTCTTTCTCGTAGTCATAAAAAAGGTCATCAATATCCTGCGAGATTCGGTCGTGAATTGTTTTGTTGTTGGTCCAGTCTACTTGACTGTGGTTGGCCACAATTTTTGTAATCTCTTCCGCAATCTCCGCAGCAAAATCAGGAGAAACTTCCGCTTCCTTCGCTTCGTCGAATACTGCTGATAGAACACCGTAAAACGCTTGGGCGTGGACATTATTCTTAATGGATTCCGGATATGTCACGGTGCTTTTTCCGGCATGATAGTCTTCCATGATGGTACGCATCTTTGCCAGATATTCGGCCTCAGAGATCACTTTTTCCTTGTATTGCTCCAATGCGTCCTTGATCCGCTTGGAGAAACTGTCGTAATAGGCGGGATTCTCCTGATACTTTTCGCTGATGCTGCGGGTCAACTTGCTGGTAATAGCGTCCGCCTTTGCTCGAAGAGATCCCAATTCCTCCAATTCCCGCTCAAAGTCATCCTTGTTAAGAATATCAATGGGGCTGGTAATTTGCTTCAGGCCAGCTACTGAGAGGTGGGTATCAAGAAGATTTTGCATCAGCGGCTCATATTCCCGGTTATCAATGGCATCGCAGTAACGGATTTTCACGCTGCGGCGTACCTTGGAGAAAAAGATAAAAGTGTTTTGATACTGCTTCAATTCATCCTTCGGAATGGCTGCATACGCCTGTTCCGCATTCAGCACTATATTCAACGCTTTGCCAAAAGCACAGAGGAGATTATAAAAGTTCTCTCGCTTCTTATCGTCAGCAAGAAACGCTTCCACTTCTTCGGTGTCGCGTGGATTTTTCAAGTCTGCAAACAATTCTGTCAACCGAGTATAGGCTTCCCGTAGGCCAGCCACAGACGACATGACATCCACCACAACACCCTTCAGGTCTCCACTGTCAAAGTTCTCCAGCCCGGCTCCACTGTACAGATCCATAGCGGTATCCAACTTTTCAATCAGTCCACGGTAGTCCACAATGAGGCCGTAGTCCTTGCCTTCATACAGACGATTGGTGCGGGCAATAGCCTGGAGCAGACCGTGTTCTTTCAACTCTTTGTCAATGTAGAGCACCTGGCAGATGGGGGCATCAAAACCGGTAAGCAACTTACTGCACACAATGAGAATATCAATATCCCCTGCGCAGAACTGGTTCTTCATTGCATCTTCGTAGGCATCTGCGTCACCGTAGCGGTTCATCATTTTATTCCAGTAGGCAATGACCTTATCGTCGGCGCCCTCATCTATATCGTCTACACTTTCCCGCAGATCAGGCGGTGAGATCACCACGGCACAGTTCAAATCTCCAAATTGCTCAAAACACTCCAGATACCGAATCGCATCCCGCTTGTAGTTAGTGGCCAGCATAGCCTTAAAGCCGGTATCTTTGTACCCATCAATGAAGTGCTCATTGATGTCCAGAGCGATCCGCTTGATACGGGCATCGGTGGAAGTCAGGTGGCGAATACTGCTCCATTTCCGGGAAAGGTCGTCCCGCTGCGCTTCCGTAAGCCGCTTTGTGGTCTGTTTGAACCAGAGATCGATATTAGCCTCGTCCACATTCTGTTCCACAAAGCGGCCTTCGTAAATGAGTGGCACAATGGCTCCGTCATCCACACCGTCCTTGATGGTATATTTATGGATCAGCTTTCCGAACTTGGCCATGGTATTCTTCTCTTTTTTCATCAAAGGCGTTCCGGTAAAGCCGATGTAGCAGGCATTGGGGAACACCGCTCTCATTTTCGTAGCCAGCAGGCCATAGTTGGATCGATGGCTCTCATCCACCAGTAGGAACACATCCCGTGAAAAGTTCTTGTGCTCCATTTTCTCAGCGGTGTTGAACTTATTGATGATGGTAGTGACCACATCCGCCTTGCCACTATTCAGCAGCTCCACCAGATTCCGTCCGCTGGTGGCCCGTGCCGGATTGAGGCGGGTGTGCGCAAAGGTGGCAGCGATCTGCCGATCCAGTTCCTTGCGGTCCGTGACAACGACTACTTTCGGGTTACAGTCGGACAGTTCCATTAAAATATACTTTGCCAGCATAACCATGGTCAGGCTCTTGCCGCTGCCCTGGGTGTGCCAGATAACGCCACTTTGACGGTTGCCCTTTTCGTCCGACTGCTGAATGGTCTTGATAATCTCTTTGATGGCGAAATACTGCTGATACCGGCAAATCTTCTTTACATTGGCGTCAAAGAGGACAAAGTACCGGATCAGTTCCATGACCCGTTCTTTGCTGAACAGAGAAATCAAATTCCGATCCTGCTCAGTGGGGGTTCGGTCAGTCACATACTGGGCCAGTGCCTCTTCCTGAAAAGCGGCGTCTTGTTCCTTCCACACATTCCAGAATTTCTTGGGCGTGCCGGTGGTGGCATACTTCACAGCGTTTTTATTGGTCGCCATCACGATCTGAGCAAACTTGTAGAGCTGTGGGATATACTCCTTTTGCTGGTTGCGGATGTTCTGCTCCACAGCCTGTTCCACACTGATTTGTGGAGCTTTACACTCAATGACAGCGAAGGGAATACCGTTGATAAACAGCACGATATCCGGCCTGGCATTGTGAATCTTGTCCCGGCTGTCTACTGCAAACTCTTCGGTAACATGGAACAGGTTGTTCTCCGGATGTTCCCAGTCAATATACTTCAGATTGAAACTGAGGGTTTTACCCTCACCGACAGTCTCTGGATAGCTTTTGCCCAGCAACAGGGCATCATAGATTTTTTCACTGGAGCGGATCAGGCCGTCAGTTAAAGGCTCGTCCAGATCTTCCATAGCCCGCTCGATGTTGGCGGCGGAAAACTCGTTTTCCGCACCGGCGAAGGCATAGCGGTTGAGCCGCCGCAGCTGGCCTCGGAGGATGTCTTTCAGCAGTACATGGTATCGGCTGCCTCTCTGCGCCTCGCAGTCCTCCGGTGATATGTAGGTATAGCCCATGGACCGCAACAGATCAATGGCCGGCTGCTGGCTGATATTCTTTTCTAAGTACAGGGATTTGTCCATGGTTGCCTCCTTTCGGAAATATCAGTAAAAGCAGGAATAGCGGGGAGGGAAATCCCGCCTCGCTCTCCTGTCTCTGGATTTACTTTTCTTTGCGGACTCCCTTAAAAGGAGTGCCATCCTTTTTGACATCCATAAAACGACCGGTGTCACTGTCTCGCTTTACCCATTGTTTTGTAACAGGGTTGAACGTCTGAGAACGGTCTTTTACCGCACCGTTTCTATGTCCGTCACCGTTGGGGGGATTGGTTGCCATGCGTTTTCACCTCCTTTCAATACCACCTGTGCATGGCAAAATAGGCAAGGGTTGCCTCACAAATCTCCTCAGGAGACTTGCCGTGGTCAATAATTTCTTTCAGGTCAGACTTCATCTTTTCCGTGTAATTCTGCCCATTGTCCACAACCTTCTTTAGCAGTTCTTTGAAGGTATGTTCCTGCATTTCTTTTTCCGTCATGTTTTCACCCTCACAATGCCCGTCAGCAACAACTGCATCAGGGCTTTTTTCTTTTGTTTTTCTTGCTCAATGTCCTGCTGGAGCAGGTCAATTTCATGGTCAGCGGTAGAAAGGACTTCAGCAATGGCGTCCTGTTCTTTAATAGGTGGATATGGTATCCGAAGACGGCCGAAGTCCTCATAGCTGATCTGCTTCCCGTCTCGAATTCCATAAACTGCGACATTCAATCGGTTAATATAATCCGTACTTTTAAAAAACTGCTTATAGTATCCGTCGGATATTTCCTTTCTGGAAAATAAAACCGTATAAGCAGGACTAACAAGCCCGGTATAAGTAGAATACTCAATACCACCTTGGAATGAGCGGAGGCTGATTACAAAATTACCCTTGGAAACTTTTTTGTAGTTCACTAAGGAACAAGCGTCATATTTTATATCAATATCCACTTCATCCCTCGGTACAATACCCCTGTCTTGCGTAGAAGACAATACAGCCAAATCACCGTTATGGTCTTTATCAGAAACGCTCTGAAATAGTTCTTTTGCTTTTGGGAAGCTCCATGCCCCGTAAAACCCCGGCAAGCGTTTTTTGCCGGTCAAAAGCTGCTGCATGAGGTACTTTTTCTGCCGCTGCTTTTCGGCAAGGCGCTTTTCTTTCAGCTCAATCACCCTATCTTGGGTGGTGAGGATGGCGGCAATTTTATGCTGTTCTTCTAAATTATCAGGGAATACCAGGCAAATTGCGTTCAAATCATCCTGATTAATCTTAGGCATTCCTGTTCTCATCGAACATGCTACAGCTCTTTTATAGAACTGATGGGACAACATGAGAGTAAACAAATAATTCTTGTCTACATTGTCTCTTGCCTTGATAGAATAACAATCTGCACTACATATTCCCTCAAAATCTGGCACACATACCTTGTTGAGGTTTGGCCGTATCTTACTATACACAATCGAGGATGAATCAAAATAGAATTTTCCTGAAATCAATCCAAGTTCAGATGCAGACCTTACATTTTCGATTTTTCCTGTGTCCTTTTCAATGTTTTCAGGGCCAATGTGTAACATGGACGAATATGGTTCTGTTTTGGGTGAAACAAGACCTGAACGAACTATTGCAACTTGCTCAAAACTTAATCTGTTCCAAGTATTGGGTACAATATTTTGCCCCGCCTGTTTATACCCCTCCGGCACCTCGCCCCGGCGGATTTGCTCTATTCGCTGTTTAGTCTCTGTCTTCATGTTTCCTCCTAAAAAAGGTAAACTCAAACTCTGAAACATCAATATCTATGATGTTCCCTTCTGAAAGTTTTACCGGAGAGATAATAAGTTTTGATATAGTAGTTTGATGTGTCTCGTACTCGACTTCATAGATATAGCTCTGAAAAATGTTAACTGTAGGATTCATAAAGAACAGATCGTTTTTGATATAAACAATACCCAATACAAGAAGTAAAAGTGATAAAACCGTCAAATCGATTGGATCTGTTAGTGAAAATTCAATTAGGGCCAAAATAAACAGCGAATAGTATGCAAGATAGTATTCCGCAGACCGATTTTTTACTGTTTTAAGCGTTATAGTATACACGCTGGTCCTTTGATTATGTTTCAGCAAACAATATAATATTAGTCCGATAAGAAAAATTACTATAATTTCCCCAATCAAATATGGATTTAGATAAATACTTTTCCAGGAATACTTCCATGGTTTTTCCAGCACATTTCGGATTCCCAATAGTATCTCTTTGATCCACATAATCAAAAACATCGGTAAAAATGCAGAGAGATACATCACCAACTTCCGGAGCATAACTATACCCCCTTGGTATGAACCAAACTATCAGAAAACAAATCTCGTGCATATGTTAGCCGAAGAATATCTATAATCAAATCCCTTACGGACGGAGTAAACTTAATGCAATCATTCTCATCATAAGCAAGGTCTTTAAACTCATCATACTGAGAAAGAGTATGCTTTACTGTTGCAGGCTCTAAAGCAGAAAAATCTCCAACTGCTTTCTCTAATGCACGTGCAAGTTTCGTGGTCGCACCCTTTTTACCAACAACATCCTCATAAAACAACTTTGGATTATCCAAAAATTTCCAATTTTCAATTTCAGCTTTCTTAGCGGCAACAGTACGCTTTGATTTTTCATAATAACTAAACACTTTTTCAAAAGCTGTCTCCTGAAGCACAAAGACATCTTCGGCAACAATTGCAGTATCAATACAACCATTAAGTACAAAAATATCTTCATCCTTCTGTTTAATGGTGTTTGCTACAAAACCGAATTTTACACTACGTTTATACCATGATTCAACTTTACGATACTGCGCAATTAAATAAGTTTTCTCAATATGACCATCTTTTACCCTCTCATAGGCTAATACGATGGCGGCATAATTGTCAGTGAAATTCTCTCTATTTAAAATTACTCCATTCTGATCAGCAGTAGATAAAGCAGCTATCATGTTGCTCCAATATGGCAGGTCAGCCAGTGGTATTTTTTTGATTGTTCCTTTCTCACTATGCACACTATCATATTCTGCAATCTTTCTTTCACCGCAAAAGTGCTCATAATTCGTAGCATAGGTTTCCTTGATTTTTTGATCCAGTGCATTAGGAAACACAACGGCTTCATACTGGCCTTTATACCCCTTCTTTTTTAGCAGATATACACGTACATTAGAGTTATCATCAACGATAATATCTTTAATACGCTCCATGTTATCCTCCTTATAGCCCCAACTCTTTCAGATACTTCTTCATCTGTACCTGCACCTGGGCCAGTTCTGCCTCAATATTGGCGATATTTTGCTGCACCTCATCAATATCCACCAGTTCTTCTTCCTCGAAGGTATCTACATACCGGGGGATATTTAGGTTGAAGTCGTTCTCCTTGATCTCGTCGAAGGAGGCCACATAGCTATACTTATCCTCGTTCTGTCGTGCTTGATAGGCGTTGACAATGCGAGTGATGTCGCTGTCCCGCAGAATGTTCTGGTTCTTACCCTTTTCGAAGTTCCCGTCCCCAGAGGCGTCGATGAACAGTACATCCCGGCAGGTGCGGTTCTTCTTGAATACCAGGATACAAGCCGGAATACCGGTGCCGTAAAACAGGTTGGCAGGGAGGCCAATGACTGCATCCAGCAGGTTCATCTCCACCAACTGACGGCGAATTTTTCCCTCGCTGGCCCCACGGAACAGAACACCATGGGGCAGCACCACCGCCATGCGACCGTTCTCGGCATCCAAACTGGAGAGCATATGCAGCACAAAGGCATAATCACCTTTGGAAGTAGGAGGCACACCCCAATCGAAACGGTGGTATTGATCCAGTTCGGCGGACATTTTCTTCTTGCCCTTGCTGTCTGCCTCAGCCTCCGAAAGGAAGCCGCTGTCCCACTTGTCCAGACTGAAGGGTGGATTTGCCACCACCACCTGGAACTTCATTAAATTATCATCCTCAACATTCTGAGGATTAGAGAGAGTATCGCCCTGCCAGATCCGGGCATCATCCACACCGTGCAGGAACATATTCATAGTGCAGAGAGCCCAGGTCTGCGCGTTGAGCTCCTGGCCATAGATAGCCACCTTGCCACTGGGTATTTTTTTATAGGCTTTCAGCAACAAGCCGCCGCTGCCGCAGGTGGGATCGTAGATTCGGTCGTTCTCCTTGGGCTGAACAAGAGAGGCCACCAGTTCAGAGACCTGGCTTGGCGTGAAGAATTCGCCTCCCTTCTTCCCGGCATCAGAGGCGAACATAGCAATCATGTACTCGTAGGCATCTCCGATGATATCGGCGGAACCCAACTGACTGGGACGCAGATCCAGACCGTTGAAATCCTCCAGCAGGTTGCGCAGGGTAGCGTTCTTCTCTTTTGGTTCACCGAAGTCTACCTGGGAGTTGAAGTCGATAGCCCGGAATACATTGCGCAACTTTCCGCTGTTGTGTTCCTCGATGTGGTTCAATGCCACATTGATTTTCTGGCCGATTTCAGCATCGTTCCGGTTGGCATAGAGATAGTCGAAGGTGGACTGCTCGTCCATTGCAAAGCGTTCCCGGCTCATGGCCCGTTCCACCCGGCGCATATCCCCGTCATACTGTTTGATATACCCTTCGCGTCTCTCTTTGGAAACATCGCTGAGGTACTTTACGAACAACATGGAGAGGATATAGTCTTTATAGCGGGAACTGTCGATCTTGCCACGGAAACTATCACAGGCGTTCCACAGGACCTGTTCAATATCTTTTCTGGTTGTCATCTTCATTTCCCTTTCTTTGCTCTTTTGTACGCCTGATTCAGTACACCAGCATAATACTTTTCTTTTTCATCTGCCAACATCCTAAGTAATTGGCGTTCTCTTTTGGCCATCAGATTGAACTGGGCGATTTTACGCTGATCCTCCACGGAAAGAAGGGCCAATTCAAAGTCAGCTAAAAATCTTGCGTTAACTGCGCCAAGCATATTACTGGTTGCATTCTCATAAATTTTTCGTTTTATCTTTTCTGTATTCAGCAACCAAAAAAGATACTCTGGCAACAGACTCTTATCTTCAACTCGAATCACTACAAAGTTTGAGGAAACCACCATTCCAGATGTAGTTTCATCAATCAGAACTGCTGTATAGGGAGCTGTAAGGCGGACAATGATATCTCCGCTTTGCGAGAGGTATTCTTCTTTCAGCGGTTCTTTCGCTTCATAGATATCGGCCTCTTTCAATTGAATTGTCCCTTCCTGCTGAATACACCGCAGATTAATCAAGGGATATCGATACTCACTTGGCTCTTTGGCCTGTTTTCTCGACAAGACCAGGCCGCTGCGAACACTCGCAAGGTCCTGCAATTTCATTCTTTCACTCCTTTTGTCACGGTTAATAAATAACAATAACTTTCTAAAAAAATTTTCCCTGATGAATTGTTCCCATTATACACCAGGCCATCTTTCCTTGTCAAGAATGAATTTGTCATGGCGAAAAAATAACTTTTAGTCTTCTTCGCATATAAGTTTGCTGTCCACTCCCTCCTTATTGAAAAACTGGGGGTAGTGTTTCTTGCATCTGCTCCTCGTCCAGCATTTTCATCAAACCATACACCGCAGTCCGTGGGCAGAAAACTTACCACCTTGCGAGAGCGTACGGTTCGCATCCGTAAGGTCGTCGGTTCGATCCCGATTAGGTCCACCAACTAAGGTTGCTGAAAAAGATGCAACCCCTGAAACCCTTGCTGCGGCAAGGGTTTCAGCCGTTTCAGAGGACAAAATCGAGCACCAGACGAGATGGAGATGCAAAAGGCCATTTTCGTGATGTGGGGTGATTCGAACCTCTGAGCAAAGAGAAAACAGCGAGAGAAGCCCCCGCTGGTAGTTCAAATCGAACTGCCAACGGGGGCTTCTCTCTTTTTATTACATAGCTGTTTCAGTTGGTGGTATTGCTTGCTTTGTCCTTGGTTCCTTGGTGGTCTTGGTAATAGCTTTCTGACATGGTTTTGGATATACTTGCGTTGCAAAACGAGGAAAGGAGAGCAGACCATGGCAGACAAGAAAAACCTATGCGCTCAAATCGACATCGCCCTGCACAACCGGGTAACAGAAGAAAAAGACCGCCTGGAGATGACCACCAGCCAGTACATCGCAGCACTGCTCACTGAATACTACAAGATGAAAGATGAGAATGGAGGAATCAACATGACAGGCAGCAGAACGATGGCATTCCAGATTCCCGAGGAACTCTTCCAGCGCATCAAGACCCACCTGGCCAGAGAAACGGCTCGGACCGGCGTAAAGCTCACCCAGCGAGACTTCGTCCTGGGCCTGATCGAGCAGGCGCTGGCAGAAGCCGAAGCCAGCCTGGCCCCACAGGAGGCCCCTGAGAGCACCGAGGAAGCCCCGGAGGACAGCGGAGCCGCCGGTGCCACCCCAGACGCCAGCGAGGCCAGCACGGAGGCGGAGAGAGACACAGCGGACATCGAACAATAACACAAGGAGTCAAAGCAAGGGGCCGGAGGACACATCTCAGGCCAGCGCCCTGGAATATACCATGGAGGCCCCGGACGATTACCTGTTCGGCAGACCTACCAGCGATGACACCATCTACGAATGGGAAGATCCCAATGTAGACCGGAGTAAGAACACCGCCCTGATCCCGCCTGGATTTGGCACGCCTACCAGTTACCTCCCCGGCAGCGGCGACCCTCTGACGCCCAATCTTATCCCCAGCGCTCTGGATGGCGGCGGGCTGGTGTCCCAGACAGGGAGCGTCAACTATCCTGTGATCGACACAGAAAATGGGGGCAGTTCTGGCCAGGACGTCGGCTATACTGCCGTCACCAGCGATCTCTACTACTCCGGCGGACATCTGGGGACGCTCAAGATCCCGGCTATCGGCCTGTCTACCAAGGTCTACGAAGGTCTACGAAGGGACAGACAGCAGCACTCTGGCAAAAGGGGCCGGTCATTTCCCTGGCACTAGTATCTGGGACGGCAACTGCTGCATTGCGGGTCACAACCGCGGGGTCCGGGATGATTTTGGAGACCTGCATAGCCCAACCGCACCGCGTCCTCCCGTTTGAGAGAAATGATGTGGGTCCAAACATTTCCGGTGTACTGTTCCAGTTCAGACATGGCGCTCTCCAAGTCCACACCATCTTCGTCACCGAACAGGCCGTGGCTGCCCAACCGCTCCGCACGGGGACGAGTGGCGATGTACCCGGCGTAGCCCTCCATGGTGGAGAGCTTGTCCCAGTTGGACTCCAGCGCCAGCGTGATGAATGCGGAGGCATTGAACTTGGTGGGCTTTGCAGCATAGTCCTCATACTCATAGAGGGTTTTGCTGTCAGGAAAATCTTTCGTAAGTTTGTTGATGAGCTGCTCCTGCTTGCGTGTGGGCGGACGGTCATCCAGCAGCAGTTCCACCCGTTCCCGCGTGGCGATGTAGCGCAGGTATCCGCTGAGGGAGGTGTTCCCGCCACACTTGTAGTAGGGACTTTTGACGATCAGTCTTGCCGCTCATCTCCCTCCTCCCAGGCTTCCCGTACCCGTTGATCCAGGGCGATGCGCCCATTGGTCCGCTTCACATTCTTCACGCTTTCCGCACGGCGTCGCCGGAGATCTTCCTCGCTGAATTGATAGGCGTCCGCCAGGATGCCGGCTACCATATCCTGCTCCACTGCCTGCTTGTACAGCAGAGAGGACATCCGGTCCTCCATCTGTCCCAACCGTCCGTCCACATAAGATTTGATGGAGGTAGATGAACTTATGGCGTGGCTGAATCAGTCCTGAAGCAAAAACAGAGGTCTTCCCCGTTCAGCGAACCGGAAGACCTCTATTTGTATTTTGCTTTAGTTCTAGGCTTTTTTGTTTTCTGCGGCGCAAGATTTTGGCTGGCTCTGCCACAATTTGCATGGTAGCAAGTGCGTTTAGACGAGGAACCGCCCCTCCTTCCATTCCAGATATCGGTGGGCAAAGGCCACATCCCAGGTAAGTATATGATGGTGAACCCACTGGCTGCGTAGGACAGACAGCTCCTCCACCCCTTTCTCAGGACTCTCCTTCTCCAGATTAATCGATAGAGCCTTGACCTCAAAAATCAGGCGCTTGTGCTCAGCCTGGTGGGCGCGGTATTCTGGGGCATTACACTTGACCATGTAGCCTTTCTCTGTATTGAAGTGCATCATGATAGCCTTCTTCGTAATGGAACCCGCCGGAACAGCACAGCACCCCTCAGTCGCGCAAGGCGGCCGGGGGTGCATTCCGGATGTCTAGGTTGCTTTTGCCCTTCTCATTGCCAGATAGGCCAATACGCCCATGAGAATATAGAATCCGCCTATCACCACATTGAACATCAGGTTTGCCATCGTCGAACCCTCCGCAATCAGTCCGTAGTAGATGGGAGAGGTTACGGTGCTGATGATGCTCATCAGCGCAAATCCCATAGAAAACTCGGCCAGGGCCGGGGTCTGATAGTCGGGATCACAGATTTTCAGCAGCATCATACCCGTGATAGTGACCCCCGTGTTGGCACCCCAGCAGACGATCATCCGCTCGAAAGCGTAGTTGCCGCGGAAGACCCTCCGGGCAATGGGGAAGGTGATCCAGGAGACCAGAAAACCCAGCACGCACATCACCGCAATAGGGGTCAGCAGCTCCAGCACGGCGGAGACGTCACAACTGGCGATGGCGCCGCAGATCGCCACATCGGACATCGGTCCCGTCACCCGCGCCTTGACCTTTTTGTCGATCATCCAGTCCAGCTTCAGCCTGCACAGGCAGTAATTGATCCCATACATGATGACCAGCGCATAAAACCAGACCGGACAGGAGGAAAACGCCCCGTTCATCTCACCCAGCGTGGCGCGCACCCAGTAGGCAATGCCGCAGCCCAGAAGGATAATGGCCAGGTGTACCGTGACAGGGTCCACCGAGGAGCTCAGGAACATCTCCCGCCCAAGGGACCCCTGCTGTTCTGGATCGGTGATGACTCCCCGGGCCGTAGTCTCCGGAATCACGCCTGCGTCAAAGCCGGCGATCTCCTTCCGGTCGTTGGCCCGTTTGATCATCCAGATGCCAATGAGCATACCGCCCAGCAGCCCCACGGTGGCCATAGTGACGCCCACGCTCTGGGCAGTGCTCCAGTAGTCCAGCTGAAAGTCCTGCAGAATACCACCGATGGCCGAGGCCGTACCGTGTCCCCCCGCAAACCCCTGGCTCAATTCCCAGCCAAAGGTGCGGTGGAGATCCCACCCCATGGCGGTAAACACCAGGTTGACCCCGTATCCCACTACACCTTGCAGACAGCTCACCGTGGAAAACAGCGCGCACATCAAAAGCACAGACGGGCCATACTGAAGCAGGCCCTTCTTTTTCCGGGCCCGGTCTGCCCCCATGCCGTTGCCAAGGGGAGCCGCCGCGAAAATGGGTACGATCAGAATGGAAGGCAGCAGGGACCACGTATTCAGGTAGTCCTCCGAAAAGGGTATCAGATTCAGCACGCGCGGGCCCACGATCAGGGCCAGAAATCCCCCGATCACAGAGGCGGGCAGCAGCAGTTTTCTAAAAAACGGGGCCTTCGCCCGCAGAAAGGCTCCGATCAGCAGAAATACCCCTAAGATGGCCACTGCCTTCAGCAGTTCCGTAAATAAGCTTGACGTCATGTCAGTCCCCCCTATTTTCCTCGTTGTTCCGTCTGGTTCCGTCGCCTCTCTCCCGCCGGCGGATATGGCAAGGAGCCGTCACAGAACGTTGATTCCATGGCGGCTCCTTTCCGAAATTGCTTTAATTTACATGGGGAAGAGCGTCATGGCAATCAGCGTGCCCACAACGCCGCGCAGAATACCGGGGAGGATACCCACCTTGAACATGGTCTTGGCGCTGTAGCCGCCGGCGTCCATGGCCATGGGCACCACAGCGGTGGCCATGGGGGTGATCAGAGAGGACATGGTAGCCAGGGCGCACAGGATCACCGGACCTCTGGGATCGCAGCCAATGGAGGTGCAGGTGATCACAGCCACGGGGGTCAGCACGGTGCTCACCGCGCGGTTATACAGCAGAGAGGTCATCAGGAAGCTGACCATGTAGAACACAAAGCCAATGATATAGCCGTTGGTCACGCCCTCCAGCACCTTGGCAATGGCGTCGCCGACCATCTCGGCCGCGCCGGTCTGGGCCAGGCCCTCGCCGAAGGCGGACACGCCCACATACAGCAGCACGGTGCTCAGGTTGAGGTTGTCGATGGCCTCGCGCTCGGTGAGAACGCCGGTAACAACCAGAACGATGGCGCCAGCCAGGGTCACCTGCCAGGAGGAGAAGCCCAGCATCAGGCAGATGATAACCACTGCGAACACGCCGTAGCCCAGGACCTCACGCACGGGGCTCAGAGGCTCCTTCTCCTGCAGCTTGCGCCCGCCGATGGCGGAAATGGGGCGCTCGGGCTGGTCGGGCAGCATACGGGGCATGACGAAGATGGCCCACAGCAGCGTCAGGATGCCCACAGGCAGGAAGACGCTGGTCTCGCTCCACATATTCAGCTGGGTCCCGGTCCAGCCATAGGACTCCATAAATCCGTTCTGGGTCACATACCAGGCGGCATAGGGGCCGATGGGCTCAACGATGAAGCTGGTGGAGACGGTGGCGACCGCGATGGGATACATCATCTTGGAGGGGCTAATGTTCATACGGTCGCACATGCTCTGCACCAGGGGATGCACCAGGGCAAACAGCGCCACGATGCTGGGAACAAACTGGCCCAGCAGGCAGGTCACCAGCATATAACACGCCAGCACCTTAGTGAAAGAGCCGTCGGTGATCTTATAGAGCAGCCTGGTGATGTGGTTGATCATCTGTGTGCGGCTCAGGCCGGCGGCCACCACGAACATGGCCGCCATGGTGACGACTGTGGAGCTTCCGAAGGTCGCGACCGCCGTTTTGGCGTCCAGACAGCCGGTAAACACCAGCAGGATCATGGCGCCCAGGGCGGTAAACGACATGGGGAGCTTGTTGGTGAAAAACAACACCAGCATCGCCACAAAGAGGACAAGACAAATGGTAATTTGGGTCATAACGATTTCTCCCTACTCTTTTTTGTGTGTGTACTCAAATCGTATGCAAGATGTCTTCTATGCCAACGCGGTTAGGGTGTCTGAAACAGATCCCGGGGAATTTTGGGCTGGATTTCTGCCGGGATGGGGGGCTGGTAGGTCTTGCCGCCGGTACGGCGCAACAGTTCCTCCTTGGCCCGCCGGATGATTTCGGGGTCCTCCAGGGCGTCGATGGCGGACGCCGCCATCACCTTGGCCGCATAGAGCATTCCCTTCTTCGCCATGGGGGTCTTTCCCACCGCGACCATCTGCCAGGAGTGCATGGGCACTCCGGCGGGCATGGTGGCGGCGTTGATCTGAGCCACAGGGCAGTTCCAGCTGACGTCGCCCACGTCCGAGGACACAAAGCCCTGGCGCTCCCGGGCCAGCGGCATCACCACCCGGTGGATGGGCTCGTCGGCCCTGGCCTGCAGTTCCTCGCGCATCTGGGGGTCCTCCACCTCGTCCACCAGGGAGTCGTAGTAGGTCTTCCCCTTGGGGAAGGTCTGCTGATACCGCCGGGCCTGCTCCAGATCGGCCTCGTCAAATCCGGCAGGCGGCACCTGCTCCAGATTTTTCTGCATCAGGCGGTTGAGCTCGGTGTTGATGACCACGTTCGAGCAGGCTTTGATAAACTCGATCTCCACCGTCGTATCGGTCATCATCGCCGCGCCCCGGGCAATTTTATTGACCCGGTCGTAGAGGTCGATCAGCTGCTGGGGATGTACGGCACGCAACAGATACACCGCCTGAGCGTAGGGCTGGACCGTCCCCGGAGCGCTTCCCCCGGTGTCGGTGATGGCGTAGTGGATCCGTGTATCGGTGGGCACATGTTCCCGCAAAAACTGTACCCCTATGTTCATCAGCTCCAACGCATCCAGCGCGCTGCGCCCCTGCTCGGGAGACATGGCCGCATGGGCGGAGACCCCACGAAAATGGTAGCAGATCTGATAGTTGGACATGGTTCCCTCGGTGGAGACGCTGTTGACCTCTCCGGGATGCCAACTAAAGGCGATATCCACCTGTTGAAACACTCCGCTCCGGGCCATAAAGCCCTTGCCGGAGCCCCCCTCCTCTGCGGGACAACCGAAAAACACGACCGTCCCCGGCAGATGATTGTCCTGAAGATACTGCTTCACCGCAACGGCCGCAGCCAGCGACCCCACACCCAGCAGGTTGTGGCCACAGCCATGGCCGGGAGCCGACTCCTGCGCCGGGATTTTCTCCAGCGCGGCCTCCACCTGGCTCAAGCCGGGCAGCGCGTCAAACTCCCCCAGAAAGCCGATTACCGGGCCGTCGTTTCCATAGGTGCCGGAAAACGCGGTGGGAATCCCCGCCAAATTCCGCTCCACCTGAAAGCCCAGGGCCTCCAGCGTGTCACAGTACAGTTCGGCGGCATACTTCTCATGGAAGCCCACCTCTGGATGCTCCCACAGCTGGTCGCTGACGCGGCACAGCAGCTCCCGATTCCGGTCAATGGCATCCAGGGCCTGACTCTTCTGGTGATTCATCTGTCCTCACTCCTTTCACCCTCTGTTCATTGGTTCCCGAATATTTTGAATTTATTTAAGACATTTAAAGACACTATTCGGAAATCTTGCTTTAGTATAAAAAAGAAATGCAAGTGTTGTCAAGTTATTATTCACTTTTTTCTGTATTCTCCATTTTTAACAAACCACTACACCTCTCTCTTGTCTTTATCTGGGTTTTCTCAGCTAATTATTTCTTTATTCTCCCTCTTCCTGTCATATCTTGAATCTTTTTTTGTCAATTCCTCAATATTTGTCCCCCGGGCAAAATGGGTTGCTCCGGTGGAACAGCTATATTATAATGAAAGCAGAATGTTGTATGCAGAATTTGGAAGGAACGAGGCAGCCATCATGTATTCCATCGGAGTATTTACCAACGAATTGTCCCTGCAGCGGATTTTAAAGCTCAATGACCTGCTTTCTCAGCGCAGCTATATCACTTATCTGCCCTATACTTCCCCGGACCACCTCTGTTTTTTGTACGAGGAAAACCAGGGAAAATTTGATGCTCTGCTGTTCAGTGGCTCTTACCCCTATAATGTCATTCGGAAATTTTTTCCTCAGGTGGCTGATGTGCCCCACGCGTACTTTGACCTCTCCCCCGTGGACTATTACAAGGCCATCGCCGCTCTGGCCATTCAACACCCGGGGCTGGACTTCACCCGCGTCTATTTTGACCGCCCCCAGGTCCCCGTGGATTTCAAGTCCATTTTTTTACAGGAGGATGCCCCCAGATTGGGCACCGCCCCCATTGACTGGCCCAATGTGGATGCTCCGGACTGGTATGTCCCCCTCCAGGAATACTATAAGCAGCTGTGGGACAGCGGGACCATTGACCTGCTGGTGACCCGCTTTGCCAGCATGGGCTCCTATTTTGATACCCACAGTATCCGCCATCAATATCTGTATCCCTCCCAGGAGACCATGCTGGAGACCTATCAGGATCTGCTGCACCAGCTGGACGCCAGCGCAATGCGGGCGGCGGCGGCCTGCGTGGCTCTGATTGATGTGCCCAAAACACTGACTCAGCAGGAGCAGCAGACCCTGTGGGAGCGATTGCAGCAGTTCAACCGCCAGTCCGGGATGCCCTTCCTGACCTACCGACTCCCCAACCGCTTTGAGATCACCTCCAATACCTCCACCCTGAAGGAACTCACCCAGCAATACACCACCTGTCCCCTGATCTCCTTTTTGACGGAAAAACTCTCCGTCCCCATCTGTATCGGCTGGGGCAGCGCCGGAAATATATCCGAGGCATATCAAAACGGCCTGCGCGCCTTAAAGCAGGCCACCCTGTATGGGGATTGCGCCACCTTCATTTCCCTGGAGAACAATGTCATGATCGGACCCCTTTCCAGCACACAACGAATGGTTTACAACGACATTCCCGACAAAAATCTGATTCAAATCAGCGAGCGGGTGGGCATCTCCCCCTTGTATCTAAATAAAATTTTGTACATCATTCAGCAAAAGCAGGGAAATACCCTCTCCTCCGAGGAGCTATCCTTCTTCCTCAACGTCACTACTCGAAGCGCCTCCCGCATCTTGAAAAAGCTGGAGGAGGGCGGGCTGGCCCGAGTGGAGTATAACCGGCAGCTCAATTTCCGGGGCCGTCCTGCAAAAATTTACACCATTGACCGCTCTAAGCTGGAGTCCGGCCAGGCGCTCTGAGCAACATACCCAGGCACCTCTGGAGCAGCGGCTGTGGCAATTTTTAACCCGCACAACGATGGCGCGGAAATCGGAATACGAAAACTGCACGGTTCAGTCCGTGCAGGCAGGAGGCTCCTTTGATATGGAAGAATAGGAACAAAAATCTAAGAAAAACGAACGCAAGATGTACAGCAACCCCTACCAAAGTCTGGAGGCCATCTGGACAGTGCTACGGCTCCACGCCTCCCGGGAGTATCCGCTGAGTGTGGGCGAGATCTGTCACTATCTTCAAAATAGGGAGCAGCCGCCCTCCCGTGCCACGGTGAACCGGATCCTGACCCAGGTCTCCAACCTTTTGGAGCTGTTCTCCTCTGACCCCCTGGTTCATCAGGACGCCCCCGCCTGCACCAGCGTCTATCAGACGGAGAATGCCCTCCATGTCGTTCTGGAAGTTTCCGATGGAACGGTGCTTCACCAGGATGTAGCTCTGGACCTCACCATTTCCCCGTTTGAGGCCCCCACCTACTCCTCTGTAGACAACCTCCTCAAAAACAAAGTGCTTTCAATCTGAAAACCTTTCCCTTCCAGCTGCGCTGTGTCGGCCGAAAGAAAAGCGTCACAGGCCGGTACCGCTATATTCCCTATGACAAGTGGGAGGCGGAGCAGACGTCTCAGCACAACAAGACCACCCGTTACTACTATCTGGACAATCCCCTGACCGAGGGCGAATGGCGGATTTTTGCCGACCTGGTGTAGGTCTATCCCCACATCTCCCAGAATCAGACGCAGAAGTTTCTGGACGCACTCAACCGACTGCGGTCCCGGCCTGCAACGTATATCCCCAGCCGTTTTGTCTACAAACAGGGGGAAATCCCCAGCAGTTTGCCCTGATCAATCAGCTGGATTAGGCCATCCGGGAACACCAGAAGGTGAAGATCACTTACGGAGAGTACCGCTTGATCTGTTCCGAACGGTGCTGGCAGCCCAAGCTGGTGGAGCAGGAAAAAAACAGCCAGCTCACCGTCTCCACCTATGCCCTGATGTGGTCCAACGGCAACTATTACCTGGTCTGCCGCCATCGCAGCATGATGAATCTGCGCACCGACCTGAGCCTGCATGTGGAGCTTCTTCCCGAAACCTTTGAGCCTCTCAAGGACTTTGATCCAGCCCAGTACCAGGACCGCACACCGGGCATGTATCCCGGCAAGGAAACCTATGTTTGTATGCGCTGCCACGAGCGGATTCTCAACACCCTGGTGGACTTTTTTGGCAGCGTGCCCCAGTACACGCAGCCCAACAGCCAGGGACTCACCGAGATCACCATGTCCATTGCCGCCGAGGGCGTCAAGCTCTTTGCCCTGCAATACGCCGACAACGTGGAGCTGCTGGAGCCTCAATGGCTGCGGGAAAAATCAGAGATACCTTGACCCGGAATGTAGAAAAATATGCTGGCTCATAAAATTTAAACCGTGTGAGGTGTTACCATGGCCCATCACAATCGAAGGAGGCATCGGTCATGAGAATCAGGAGTCCCAATCTCAAAGCTCCCTGGACAATCTGTTTGAAACACTCTTTAATCCCACGCTGTACACTTTGGAAGAGATGCCCGATTGCCCGCGAACTTACAATAGGCGCACACCTGTTCCGTGTTTGGCAGCTCTTCTCTCATTTATCGGAAGTGCCCCAAACAAACCAAATGATCCATGTTATAATATGCAACAACACCACATTCACTCAAAATCGCAGAAAGCATGGCTGTGCCTGTAATATGTTTTTTCCGGTTTCGTGGTGACTTTGGGCAAGTGACTTCTAAGAAAAAAGCAAGAATGCGTTCTTGTCCTTGAGCATCAGCACACATGATAGACATAAGATTCATATAGATCATGTATCCTTATCAAAAACACTCGTCATAATTTCATCGTGAACAGGCTTGCAGATTTATCCAAAATCCCAGATATGCAATGATGAGCCATCTATATAAGCGGGATACCTGGACGGGGGAATCTTGCTATTAGACTAGCAGTATTTTTTCTTTTTCACTTTCGCGATCAAATAGGTATTACTGAGAGCACGCATAGCTCGCTCCAGCGCATCCTCCTAGAGCTGGCCACCGGTAAACAAGTCAGTCACCTCTCCAACCAGTTCATCAAGGTGCTGCTCCGCCTTAAAACCACCTTTTTGGCACGTCTCCATTGAATGGATGTCAGCATGATTGAGTAGATAGTCAACTGTGGTGTTGAGCACGGTTGCAATATCCCCGATCACCTTCATGTTGCCTGGTCTTCTTGAGCCTAATTCATAATTTTATATTGTCCTCGTCGTTACAGAAACTCTTTCTACAAATTCCGTCTGTGTTAATCCGGCTGCAAATCTCTTCTCCTTCAGCCGCTCCTTAAATCCCATAAGGGCACCTCTTTGTGTTGTACTCCTGCTGCGACGAACGATTTTTCATAAAAGTTTATTAATTTGAACTGTTATTCCAGCTATAATAAAACCAACACACGAAATATTGTTCGCATTAATAATATGCGTTTGTCAATCAAGAATATGAAATGCGGCCTACTCTGCTTTGAGGTAGTTTTGCCTCCGGGAGCTTTTTTGTTTACTGTCCCCCAATTTTCTGAGCCGCGGATGGCACAGAAATGACTTGCTTCATTCTGCTCTCAGAGGTACAATGCAGACAGTCAGAGATATGAAAAACGCTCCCCGTCCCTGTCGGCAAAAGACACCGGCAAGGGCTGGGGAGCGTTTCTGACCACAGACCCCACCACACACCGCCCCGGACCACACGGAAACAGCATGGTCAAAGAGGCCCAAAGATGAAGTGGAGCGGAGCCGAAACAGCTAAAAATGGCCGGAAATGCTCGAAAAAAGTTTCAGGGGCTTGTTCGCATCCGTAAGGTCGAGGGTTCGATCCCCTTCGGGTCCACCACACTCGGGAGATCTCGTTTTGAGATCTCCCGAGTTTTTTCATGTGTTCAGGATGCACGATAGTACACACTCTTGTCCCCTTCCGGATGCAGGAAGTCGAAGAACTGTGCGACGCTGATCTTGAATTCCACTTCGATTTCAAAATCCCGTCCGATGTTCACCCTGTCGATCAACTGCCGCAGGATCATCTTCTTCCCCTCGATGCTGCTTCCGGCATACAGGTCTGCCCAGGACATGATCTTGTCGTATTCCTTTTGGACCGCAGCAGCAGAGTTTTTCAAATCAGCCGCTTTCTCTTTGTCCTGTTCCAATTCCTTCATCAGCGTGGCCAGCCTGCTTCTGGTCTCCTTGATCATTTCCTCAAGGACATCCGCTGTCTGCTGCCAGATCTGTTCTTCCTCCTGGTCGTCCTCTTTGTGGCCCAGGGTGATTTTCTTTTCCTGCTCTGTGCGCAAAGTTTTGCGGTCGAAGCGTTGGTGCATGGTAGTGCTGTCGCTCACCCGAACAGCGGACGGATCGCATTCCAGGCTGTGTCCAAGCTGTACCACATCGCCCACAAGGCCACCAGTACTACGGGGATCCACAACAGAGCTGGAGGCAGGCGCGGCAGGTACAGACTGGGAAGACAGATCTTGGGCGGAGAAAAACGCTTCTCTTTCGGTTTCCCAGCCTGTTCTGCCACCTGCTCCAGAGGCTTCGTCGCCTCCGGCAGTTTGTCCACCTGCGTCTTGGTCAAGAGCTGCGCCAGAAGTTCGCTGACCTTCTTCGGGTATACGCTCTGCCGCTCTAGCAAGGTGGTGAGTTTTCTGCCCTGCAGACTGAGGTGTATGGTTAGCAAAAATCCAAAGAGAAAATAGTGCTTTGCCGCGGGAGCAATCAAATCCCCCGCAGCAGTCTGCTTCTTGACAGACGCTATGGCAGGTTGTATAATTACTCAAATGTTAGTCATTGCTAACTGTGGGCGATCTGCCATTCCACTAAACGCAGAAACTTGAAGGAGGATGAGCAATGCTGGAACTGATAAATCAGATGGATACGCAGGAGAGCACCGTTAAGGTGGATCTCCTGCACCTGAACCCCACCGATCCGGACGGAGGCTGCGGCTGCGGGAATCACAATGGCGGACACTGCTGTGGGCGGCACAAGCACAGGCAGGTGGAACCCTGAGCCGGTCTGACCAATGGAAACACCCGTAATTTATGGCCTGCTGATCCCCTTTGCGGGCACCTCGCTGGGCGCCGCCTGCGTCTTTTTTCTGAAAAGGGAACTGGGGGACCGGGTGCAGCGGGGGCTGACCGGCTTTGCCTCCGGCGTCATGGTGGCCGCGTCCGTCTGGAGCCTGCTGATCCCCGCCATGGAGCAGTCCGCCGGGGCGGGGGCCTGGGCTTTTTTGCCGGCGGTCATCGGCTTTTGGGCCGGTATTCTATTTCTGCTGGGATTGGATCACCTGATCCCACACCTCTACCAGCGAAGTCAACAGGCGGAGGGACCCCGAACTCAGTTACGGCGATCCACCATGATGGTGCTGGCCGTTACCCTCCACAACATCCCCGAGGGGATGGCGGTGGGGGTGGTCTATGCGGGCTTTCTGGCCGGAGGAGGCCAGATCACTGTAATGAGTGCCTTTGTCCTGTCTTTGGGCATCGCCATTCAGAACTTCCCCGAGGGGGCCATCATCTCCATGCCCCTGCGGGCCGAGGGGATGAGCAAGGCTCGGGCCTTTGCGGGGGGCGTGCTCTCCGGTGTGGTGGAGCCTTTGGGCGCTGGACTGACCATTCTGGCCGCTGGGCTGGTGCTTCCGGCTCTGCCCTATCTTCTGGGCTTCGCTGCCGGCGCTATGCTCTATGTGGTGGTGGAGGAACTGATCCCGGAAATGTCCCAGGGGGAGCACTCCAATGTGGGGGTCCTGTCCTTTGCTCTGGGCTTCACCCTGATGATGGCGCTGGACGTGGCGCTGAGCTAAAGCAGGACGGGATGCCTGCTCTGCTGAGTGGAACGCCTGGTGTTTCCGTTCTTTTTTATATCCGTGAGTTAGTATATGATAACTTTTGAACTGTCATGAGGAGCCAATGATATGGAAATACATGATCCAGGTGAATGGCATGATGTTCGGCATGTACGAGAGCCATGTGAACAACGCGATACGGAAAGCTTTTCCGGTGAAGAAGGTTACCTCGTCACGAAGCAAAAATAAAACCACCGTGATTGCGGAAACGAAATTGGACGAGGATGCCCTGTGCTCGGCCACTCCCGCCACCGGCTATGACGTGGGAGAGATTCGAAAGGAGCCCTGAGAAAAGAAAGGGCTGTTCGGCTGGTAGGGAGTTGGGACACAGATCTATGGAGAGAAGGCAGATGGATGCTGGCGGAACTTATGGCAGACCGAGGGAACTGGGCGCAGGTGATGCACGGCGCACGGGCATGCCTGTTCTCGCTAAAGAATGGGCCGTTTCCCTTGACTCTCCGGCTGGAGCCTCTGAACTGGCATAACATCGTCAGGTAAATATACGGGGGCGGGATACGGTTGGTCCCGCCCCCGTATGATTGTCAACCGATCAGATAGGGAAATTTATTTAAACCAGCTTAAGAACGATCTGATACGAGGTTCAGACTTTGTACGGATAGAGAAGTGAATAAAAGCAATTTTCTTCTCTTGTTGGATGAAGTGAAAACCGTGCTTGCCTATCTCCAGAAAAGAAAGTATAATGCGGTTAGCGAAGGCGAACTGCAAAACTGGAGGATTACAGTTTATGGACATGAAACAGCTGGAAATTTTTGTGACCGCCTGTGAGCGTGGCAGCTTTTCACAGGCGGCGGCCTGTATGTATATGACCCAGCCGAATATCAGCAAATCGATCCGTGCCTTGGAGCACGAATTGGGGCGGCCCCTCCTGATTCGAAACGCAAAGGGTGTACAGCCCACTGCCTATGGAAAGATCGTGCTGGAACATGCACAGATGATCCTGAAGACGGCCGCAACGATCTCATCCCTGGCCGTTCCGGACGAGCAGGACAATTTGAGCCTGTCCACCTACCCTAGTAATATGGTGGCCCGCTTGCTGGTGGACTTCTATCAGACATGGGGGGCTGCCATCCATATCGAACACCATGAGGGCACAGTGGAGGAGATCACCGACCATGTCCACCAGGGAATCGCTGAGATCGGTATCGTCTATGTGGCAAAAAAGCAGGCTGGAACATTTCAGCATATTCTCTCACATAAAAAATTGGAATTTGTTCCCCAGAGTGAAAAGAGCATCTGTGTCTATGTAGGGCCTAACCACCCCCTCTACCATGCGGACAGCGTGGATTTTTCTGATTTGCCTAGCTTGAAGTTTATGCGGGGGGTGCGAGACTTCTTCTCCATGGAGCACCACCTGGAGACGGTGAGCATGGGCGTTATCGACCCCAGCGTCATGAAGCACGTGGTATACAGCAACAGTGACCACCTTGTCACCAATTTTCTGCTCCACACAGATGTGTGCAGTCTCGGCCTGAACTTCATGTATCAGCCCTATGAGCGGTATGACATCAAACCCTTGTCCATCAATGGCTGCGAGCCCTTTCTCCAGATTGGCTATGTCCGGACGCCTGAGCGTCCCCTCTCACCCCAGGCGTGCTGGCTGGTGGACCGGTTCGGTGAAATGCTGCATGGGTATAATCTTCAGTTATAGCATTCCATAAAATTTTGACCTCTGGTAAGCTATTGCTAACTAGTGTATACTGACAAGGCACGGAACGAAATCGTAACCTGAAAGCTGGAGGTATTTATGAAAAAGAGATTGTTAACTGCGCTGCTCAGTGGCGCTTTGATCCTAACTGCCCTGGCCGGATGCGGCCAGGTGGCAGAAAACCAGTCCGGAGCCAACGACGCTTCTGCGGGCGGTGAGAGCGGCGCCAGGGATGAGCTGATCTTTGTCAACTACCGGGATATCCGGGACCTGAACCCCCACCTGTATGCCGGAGAGATGTATGCCCAGAGCATTCTTTATGACACGCTGGTGAGTAACACCAGAGAGGGCTATGTGGGCTGCCTGGCTGAGGACTGGACTATCAGCGAGGACGGCCGGACCTACACCTTCAACATTCGGGATGGCGTGACCTTCTCCGATGGCACTCCCTGCGACGCCAACGCCATCCTGGCCAACTTCAACGCCATTCTGGAGAATCGTGAGCGCCACACTTGGCTGGAGATGATGAATCTGCTGGTGGGCGTGTCCGCCCCGGACGACGACACCTTCGTCATCGAGATGAGCGAGCCTTACTACCCCATGCTCACCGAGCTTGCCTGCATCCGGCCCTTCGCCATGATCTCCCCCAACTGCATGATCGATGGCAGCACCAAAGACGGGGTCAACGGCTACATCGGTACCGGCCCCTATGTGCTCACCGACTTCGTCACTGACGAGTACGCCGTCTTTGAGCGCAACGAGCACTACTGGGGCGAAGCGCCAGCCATTCAGAAGATCACCGTCAAGGTCATCCCGGACAACCAGACTCGGATCATGGCACTGGAGAACGGTGAGATCGACCTGATTTTCGGGAAAAATATGCTGGACGCCGACGCAATCAGTCAATATGTGGACAGCGAAAAGTTCACCGTTGGCCTGTCCGACCCCACCTCCACCCGCCATATTGTCCTGAACACCACTCATGACATCCTTGGGGACAAGGCGGTGCGTCAGGCCCTCCAGCACGCCACCAACCGGCAGGCCATCTCTGAGGGCATCTTCTACGGTCTGGAGCCGGCGGCCGACACCCTCTATGCCGCCACCGTACCCTATTGCGACGTAGGACTGGAGCCCTATGCCTATGACATGGACGAGGCCGCCCGCCTGCTGGACGAGGCTGGCTGGACCGTGGGGAGCGACGGCATCCGGGTCAAGGACGGTCAGAAGCTGGCCCTGGACCTGCTCTATAACAGTGACAGTGTCACCGAAAAGACCATCTCCGAGTACCTCCAGAGCGAGTACCTGAAGCTGGGCATTTCTTTGAACATCCACGGCGAGGAGGAGCAGTCCTACCGGGACAATATGAAGGCGGGAAACTTCGACATGGTATTCAACATCTGCTGGGGTATGCCCTATGACCCCCAGTCCTCCCTGGCGGCCATGCGGGCCCCGGTGTACGGAGACTACGCAGCCCAGCAGGGCTTGGAGGACAAGGCAGAGATTGACCAAGCCATCACAGACATTCTCACCTCTACTAACGAGGCAGAACGCCAGGAACTATATACCTTCGTGCTTACCAGGCTCCATGAGGATGCAGTCTACATCCCTTTGACCTTTGAGACCAACAAGGCCCTCTATACCTCCGACCTGAAAGGCGTCCACTTCGGCACCGACCAATATGATGTGGACTTCGCCAGTATGTACTTTGCGTGATTTGTCAGCAAGGGCCGCTTCCAAGGAAGCGGCCCTCATGCTGGCTCTATAAAATGAAGCGGAAAGGGGCATCTATGAAACGCTATGTCATCCGCCGGCTGCTGATGGCGATCCCGCTGCTGCTGGCCATTTCCTTTGTCTGTTTTGTATTTATCAATCTGATTCCCTCCAACCCGGCGGAGGTGGCCCTGCGGGTACAACAGATGCCTGTCATCACCGAGGAGGCCGTCGCCGAGATGGAGGAGATGCTGGGGCTGAACAAGCCCTTCCTGGTGCGCTATTTCGACTGGGTGCTGGGTTGCCTGCGCGGGGACTTCGGCATCAGCTACGTCAACCCTGCCCGTACAGTGGCCGGAGAGCTGGCACGCTGCCTGCCCGCCACCCTGCAGCTGGCGGCGGCCTCCTTCGTCATTGTGCTGGTGTTGAGTATCCCTATCGGGTTTCTATGTGCCGTGTATAAGGACCAGTGGTTCGACAAGCTCATGCGGGGGCTTGTCTTTGTCACCACCGCCATGCCTGCCTACTGGGTGGGGCTGCTTCTCATGTGGCTGGTCAGCGTCAAGCTGGGCCTGCTGCCCACCAATGGCAGCGGTACCTTCCGTCACCTGATCCTCCCCGCCTTCACCGTGGCCTTGAGCTATATCTCCACTTATATCCGGCTCATCCGCAACAATATGCTGGAGAATATGAAGCAGGACTATGTGCTCTACGCCAATGTGCGGGGTCTGCCCCAGCAATCTATCTGGGTAAAGCATGTGCTCAAAAATTCCATGCATACCTGCATTGTGGCCATGGGGATGAGCATTCCTCAGATGATCGCCGGCACCATTGTGGTGGAGAACGTATTCTCCTGGCCGGGGCTGGGGACGCTGTGTATCAGTTCTATCTTCAACCGGGACTTACCGGTGATCCAGGCCTATGTGCTGTTTATCGGCGTACTGTTCGTGGTGTTCAATCTGGTATTCGATATTTTGCAGACTGTGTCCGATCCCCGGCTGAGAAGGGAGAACTGAACCTTGGGAAAACGATTTTTACATAACCGCGCTGCGGTCATCACTGTGGCGGTGGTGCTGCTCATCGCCCTGATGGGACTGCTGGCCCCGGTGCTGGCACCCCATGACCCCTACGCCACCGACATCCTCAACAAATTCGCACCGTACAGCCTGGAGTACCCCCTGGGCACTGATCACCTGGGCCGGTGCGTCCTCTCCCGGCTGATTTATGGCATCCGGCCTACCCTGGGCCTGGCCTTGCTGACCATGCTGGGCACGATTGCACTGGGGGCGGCGCTGGGCATCATGGCCGGCTATTTCCGGGGTGTGGTGGAGGAGGTCATCATGCGGGTGGTGGATGTGATGCTCTCCTTCCCCAGCCAGATCATGGTGTTTGCCGTGGTGGGCCTGCTGGGCATCAATGTGCAGAACGTCATCATCGCCAACGTGTTTATCAAGTGGGCCTGGTACGCCCGCATGATCCGCACCGGAGTCATGCAGTACCGGGAGCGCAACTTCATCCAGTTCTCCCGCTGCGTGGGGATGCCGGAGCGGTTCATCCTGTTCCGCCATCTGCTGCCCTCCATCACCTCCGACCTGGCGGTGCTGGCCTCCCTGGATGTGGGCTGGGCCATTATCAACATCTCCACCCTGTCCTTTCTGGGCCTGGGCGTCCAGGCGCCTACGCCGGAGTGGGGCGCCATGCTCAACGAGGCCAAAGAGGTTTTGACCAGCAATCCTACCCAGATGATCGCCCCAGGCATCGCCATCGTAGCCCTGGTGTGCTGCTTCAATCTGATGGGCGACGCCCTGCGGGATGTGCTGGACCCCAAGGAGGTGAACAAATGACTCCTGTTCTGGAATTGAAAGACCTGCATGTGACCCTCCGGCAGCACAGACGCGCCACGGAGCTGGTAAAGGGTGTCTCTTTTGCGGTGGGGCCAGGCGAGTGCCTGGGTATCCTGGGAGAGTCAGGCAGCGGGAAGTCCATGTCCATGAAGGCGGCCATGGGCCTGCTGGACAAGGGCTTTTCCGTGTCCGGCACGGCAACGTTTCAGGGCGAGGCCCTGCTGGAGAAGAGCGGGGAGGAGCTGCGCCGTCTGCGGGGCGGCCGGGTGGGTATCGTGCTGCAAAATCCCATGACCTGCTTCGATCCCCTCTACCGTGTCGGAGACCAGATCGCCGAGAGCTTCGCCGCCCACAACAGCTGGAGTGGGGAGGAGATCCGCCGACGCTCCCTGGAGCTGCTGGAAAAAATGCGCATCCGCAGCCCGGAGGAGGTGCTGGAGAAGTACCCCCACCAGCTCTCCGGCGGGATGCTCCAGCGGATCATGATAGGAATTGCCACCGCCATGGAGCCCGCACTGCTCATTGCGGACGAGCCCACCACCGCCATTGACGCCATCACCCAGTATGAGATTCTGAACGAGTTTTTGCGGGTCAAGCAGGAAAACCAGACCGCCATGGTGTTCATCTCCCACGATCTGAACGCCATCTCCCGGGTGGCAGACCGGATCGTGGTGCTCAACCAAGGCCGCGTGGTGGACGAGGGGGATTTTCAGCACATCCTCCACCACGCCCAGGACCTGTATACCAGGCTGCTGGTGGAAAAACGGGCGGACGTGATGCGCCGGTACCGGCAGGTGCTGGTGGGAAAGGAGCGGGATTATGCTTGAATTGAAGAATATCTGCGTCAGCTTCCGCAGTGAGCGGCAGGACAAGATCTTTGGCCACACCCGACAACAGGTGCTGTTCGACATATCCCTCTCTGTGAAAAAGGGGACTTGTCTGGGCATTCTGGGGGAGTCGGGCAGTGGGAAATCCACTATGGGCCGGGTGCTGTGCGGCCTACTCAGACCGGACAGCGGCGAGGCCCTGTTGGACGGGGTCTCCGTCTACGGCTCCCGGGCCGGGCGGCGGAACCTGCAGAACAAGCTCAGCGTGGTCTTTCAGGACTACACCACCTCCGCCAATCCCCGTTTCCGGGTCAAGGAGATCATCGGCGAGGGTCTCACCGTCCGGGAGCGGCGGGGAAAGCGCCGGCTGGACCGGGCCCGGGAGACTGCCCGGCTGCTGGAGCTGGTGGGCCTGCCCGCTGACTTCGCCGGACGCTTTCCCCATGAGCTCTCCGGTGGCCAGCTCCAGCGGGTATGTATCGCCCGGGCGGTGGCCTGCAGTCCGGAGGTCATCCTTTTTGACGAGGCCATCTCGTCCCTGGACGCCCACACCCAGGTCCAGGTCATGGATCTGCTGCGGGAACTGAAGGAGAAACTGGGGCTGACCTATGTGTTCATCACCCATGACCTGACTTCCATCACCTATCTCTGTGACGATGTGCTTTTTCTTTACCAGGGGCGTGTGACGGAGTATCTTCCGGTGTGCCGCATCAGCGAGACAAAGGACGAGTACGCCCGGCGGCTGCTGGAGTCTATTGTGGTGTTCGATACAGAAGAAAATGAGGTCGCAGTATGATATTCTGTGGAATGGCATTGGCGCCAGGGCGGAAGGTGAGAGTCCCTCTGCCTGTGCCCGGCGCACAGCCTCTGGAGACCCTCTGCCTGTGCGGAGCGGCTCCGGGCAGGACGCTGGTGGTCACAGCGGGGGTCCACGGCTGCGAGTATGTGGGGGTGCAGGCCCTGCGCCGCCTGGCTGTGGAGCTGGATCCGGCGGAACTGTCTGGAAACGTCATCCTCCTGCCCCTGGCCAATCCCACTGGCTTTTACGCCGGAGCTAAACAGGTGGTGCCGGAGGACGGAGTCAACCTGAACCGGGCCTTCCCCGGCGATCCGGCGGGCACCCTGTCGGCCCGGCTGGCCTATGCGCTGGAAACTGCCCTCTACCAGGCGGCCGACTTTTTGGCCGACCTGCACAGCGGGGACTGCAACGAGGCCCTCTATCCGCTGGTGTTCTTCCCCACAGCGGGGACGGAGGCGGTGAACCGGGCCGCCCTGACGGCCGCCCGGGCGCTGACAGTGCACTACCGGGTCCGCTCCACCGCCCAAAACGGCCTCTACAGCTGGGCCGTGCAGAAAAACATTCCCGCGCTGCTCATTGAGCGGGGCGGGCTGGGCCTATGGTCGGAGACCGAGGTGAATGCCTGCTGCGAGGATGTGCGCGCCCTGCTGAGGCACCTGGACATCCTGCCCGGCGGGAACCCGTTCCGGGATCAGGTGGAGATCGCGGAGGCACGGTATGTGGAGTCCGCCGCCGATGGTCTGTGGCATCCGGCGGCAGGGCTGAACGACAGCGTTAAGGCGGGGGCTCTGCTGGGGAGGCTGGAGGACCTGTCCGGCCGGTGTATCCAGGAGGTGCGGGCGGAGTTTGACGGGGTTGTCCTCTACTACACCGCTGGCTTGGGCGTGGCGGCCGGAGATCCGCTGATTGCCTATGGACATCCGTAGAGGGTTTTAGAGCCTGGCTTGGCCCGCTGCGGCAGAGGGCTGATTGCTGATGCTGCTTACCGCCGCTGATCTGCTGATGGCCTCCTCACTGGGGAACAAGGCAGTGGCGTACTTCATACAGCTGGCCGGAAGACTGTGAGGGCGTTTGTGCTGTGTTTTGTCCCCCATGTATCCGGCAGAGTACATCGTACCAGGGCTCCATTTTCCCAAGTCGCGGTGGTTACGATCCTGTTGTTCCAGGGCGCATATCTCTGCTTTGATTTTGTGCAGGTTGATTGATGAACCCGGTCATTTAATAGGCAGTTCGACAAAAAAGTGGTTATATCCACCTATACTCTCCGCCCAGATGCGCCCGTGGTGTTCCGCTGTGATGCACTTGGCGATGGCAAGGCCCAGACCAAAGCTTCCGTTCCGGCTCCGGGCTGGATCGGCCCGATAGAAGCGCTTGAAAATATCCTTCTGTTCAGCCTCGGAGAGGGGAGTGCCTGGATTGCTTACGGTCAGGCGGCAGCGGTAGTGCCCCCACCGCTCTAAATAGACGCTCACAGTCCCCGACGGCTCGGTATATTTCCGGGCATTGTCCAGCAGGATATCCAGCACCTCTTTGAGGCGTCCAGGATCTCCGTGGACTGTGATCCCATCGTCGATCTGGCTGGACAGTTCCAGCCCCTGTTCAAAAAATACCGGCTCAAAGGGCAGCAGAGCGTCTGCCACCAAGGTGCTCAGATCCACCGGACGGAGGTCGGTCTTTCCCTGACCGCTGTCCGCCCGGGCCAGCTCCAGCATTTGTTCCACCAGGGCCCGCATCTGCCGGGACATGGTGAGAATATTTGAGGAAAACTGCACCTGACTTTCCCGGTCGTCCTCCCTGCCTTGCAGCAGTTCCGCATTGGTCATAATGACAGTGAGCGGGGTCTTCAGCTCATGGGAGGCGTCGGAAACGAACTGGCGCTGCTTCTGCCAGGCCCGCTCCACCGGCTTTACCGTCCAGGCAGCCAACCGGATGCTGATACCAAGAAATGCAAAAAAGCAGAGGACACCGATGAGGATACAGTTCTTGACCAGATTGTTCAGGGTGGACTGCTCGCTGGTAATGTCCGCAAAGACAACGCGCTGTCCAAAGGGACTGTCTACACGCAGAAAGCGCAGATGATATTGCTCCAGTTCTCCAAATGGTCTGCCAGACCGGGTCACCTCCTGGATCAGCTCTTGTAAAAAGACCTGGTCAAAGGACTCGCCGGGAGCCAGATCATAATATCCGATGCCGATGGCGGACAGCGTCCCATCCTTTTCCTCCTGCACAACAAAGAAGGGGAGGCGGACCTGTTCCGGTTCCTCTTCTGGACGAGCGAAAGGCGCGAGAGGCTGGCCGGGAGCTATCATCCCCACAGGAACTGCCCGCATCATGGCGAGACTCTCCTGCTCCAAGTTGCTTTTGGTGAAAAAATAAAGCATTCCAAAGACCGTACACAGCATAATGGTGACGATCACCATGATAACAGCGACGAATTGGGTGCGCAGACGTTTCAGCACGTCTCATCCACCTCCAGACGATAGCCCAGCCGCCGGACCGCCTCGATGCGGATGTTGGAGCCGATGCTGCGCAGCTTTTTCCGCAGAAAGCCCACATAGACCTCCACATGGTTCTCTACCGCCTCGGAGTCATACCCCCATACCCAGGCCAGGATCACTTCCTTGGAGATGATACTGCTCTGCGCCTGAAGGAGAAAGCGCATCACGTCGAATTCCTTCGCGGACAGGCGGACGTATTTTATTCCGCAGGACAGCGTGCAGGCGCCAAGGTCCAGGACGGTATTTCCTAACATCAGCTGATCCACCTGGGGCACCTGCCGACGGAGCAGGGCATTGATGCAGGCCAGCAGCTCCCGGATGTCGAAGGGCTTCGTCAGGTAATAGTCGGCCCCAGCGTTGAGTCCCTCAATTCGATCCTCTAATTCGGAGCGGGCGGTGAGCATCAGGATGGGGGTTTCGCAGCGCTTGGCCCGCACCTCCCGGGCCACCTGCTAGCCGTTCATTTTGGGCATCATCACGTCCAGGATCAGCAGGTCATAAATTCCCAACTCCGCATATTCAACTCCGGCCTCGCCGTCGTAGACGCACTCCGCTTCAAACCCCTTGCGCTCCAAAACTGACCGGATGGAGTCGGCCAGCAGATTTTCATCCTCGATAATCAATACTTTCATAGCAGCCTCCGGTGGAAGACGGTTTGCCCCCTTGGCATTATACTACACAAAAACGCTGAATCGAAGCTGAAAAACAGAATTTTACAGGGAAAGGGGAAGAAGCGCCTACAGCGTGTTCGCAGTCTTTTCAGCGTCTATTCAGCAAAGGGTGCTATCATCAGGTATCATCTGCCGTACCACTCCAAGGCGTAAGTACGGCGTGAAAGGAGCTTTTCACACATGACCTTAGTGAAACCGGCGCCCGATGACCAAGTACGAGAGGAAAAACAGAACAAGCGGACATGGCCCTTTCCTCACCCCAAGCATGGGAAGCGGTGGCTGATCCTGGGCGTGATCGCGCTTCTGTTCCTGGCCTTTGCCGGGAAGTTTCTGCTGGGCCAGGCTGCTCAGGTGACGCTGGACGGCTCCTTTGAAACACTGAACGGAACAGTCCGCTCCATCTCCGGCAGCAAGGTAGTCGGCACGGGAAACACCGTGACCCGCGAGGTGACCATCGCTGTGCAAAATCCCGGCGGTCTCAGCGCGTCTCAGGTGGCCGCGGCTTCCATCAACGGTTTGGGCAGCGCGGGCAACGGCACCTTTACTTACCAGTCGGAGAGCACGGTCACAGCCAGTGCCAGCGGCACCGCCACCGCGATCCATGCCGCTGAAGGCAGCACTGTTTCCAAGGGACAGGCATTGGTCACCCTGGGCGGTGATGATTTGGAAGACCAGATCCAAAATGCGGAAGACAGCCTGAGAAATGCGGAGCTTTCCATGGAAAACACGCAGAAACAGCTGGAGAATTACACCATCACCTCCCCCATCAGCGGGACAGTCATCGACAAGGAGTACAAGGCCGGCGATACCGTGGAATCGGGCAAGACGCTGTGTACCATCTACGACCTGAGCTATCTGGAGATGACGCTGAACATCGACGAGCTGGACATCTCCACGGTGGAGGTGGGGCAGGCGGTCCAGATCACTGCGGAAGCGGTGGAGAGCAAGACCTTTACCGGTGTGGTCACCAAGGTCTCTGTGGCGGGCAATACCTCCGGCGGGATCACCTCCTATCCGGTCACTGTCCGGATTGATGAGAGCGACGGCCTGCTGCCAGGTATGAATGTGGACGCGGAGATCGTTTTGGAGGAGGCCTCTGATGCGCTGGCCATCCCCAGCAGCGCCGTCACCCGAGGCGGCGGGAACACCTCTCTGGCGCTCATTACCCAGGATTCTCCCAGTGCAGAAAACGCCGTGGAGCAGGAGGCACCGGAGGGTTACGTCTATGTGCAGGTAGAGACTGGCGTCAGTGATGACAGCTATGTTCAAATCCTCAGCGGCTTGCAAGAGGGGGACACTGTGGCCTATGTCACCCGCACCACGGAGTCCGGAGGCTCGATGATGGGCGGTATGCCTGGAGCGATGGGAAGCGATACGCCCGGCGGAATGTCAGGCGGTATGCCATCTGGAGGAGCTCCCGGTGGGATGCCAAGCGGCGGAGGCCCCGGAGGGGGTGGCCCGGGATGAGCGCACTGATCGAATTTCGCGAGGTCTGTAAGACCTATCAGATGGGGGATACCACGATTCAGGCGGCTGATCATATCTCCATGCGCATCGAGAAGGGAGAGTTTGTGGCCATCGTGGGCCAGTCCGGCTCAGGTAAATCCACCTGCATGAACATCATCGGCTGTCTGGATGTGCCCACTTCCGGTGCCTATCTGCTGGATGGACGGGACGTGGGGAAGATGAATTCTAACCAGCTGGCTTCTATTCGGAACGAGCTGCTGGGCTTTATCTTTCAGCAATACAATCTGCTGCCTAAGCTGGATCTTTTGGAAAATGTGGAGGTCCCGCTGATGTATGCCGGCGTCCCAAAAGCGGAACGGCGGCGCAGGGCCAGGGAAGTGCTGGAGCAAGTGGGATTGGGAGATAAGATCCACCACCGGCCCAACCAGCTCTCCGGCGGACAGCAACAGCGGGTGTCCATCGCCCGGGCTCTGGCCGGCCGCCCCGCCGTCATCCTTGCCGACGAGCCCACCGGCGCCCTGGATTCCCACACCAGCCGGGAGGTGCTGGGGATGCTCCAGAACCTGCACCGGCAGGGCAACACGGTGGTGCTCATCACCCATGATAATTCCATTGCGGTCCAGGCCCAGCGGATCATCCGGCTGGAAGACGGCCATGTGGTCTATGACGGGGACGCCCACGCGCCGGAGGCAGTGGTCACACCGCACCTTTCGGGAGGTGTGGAAAAATGAGCCTAATGGAAACCTTTTCCCTCGCCATCAAAAATATCTCTGGCAGCAAAACGCGGACTTTTCTGACCATGCTGGGCATCATCATCGGGGTGTGCGCCGTCATTGTCATCGTGGGCCTGGGCAACGGCATGGCCGGATATATGGAGGACAGCTTCGCGGAGATGGGGACCAATACCCTTACGGTGTCCATTATGGGCCGGGGGACCTCACGCACCGTATCTGAGGAGCAGATGTATCAAATCGTGGAGGACAACGCCGACTATCTGGATCAGATCTCTCCCACCGTGTCCATGACGGGCAGCGTAAAGATCGGCAGCAGCACATACAGCTCCACCTCCGTATCCGGCGTCGGGGAGACATGGTTTGAAATGAAGGGCTACGAGATTGCTCAAGGCCGGGGTATCGAGTATATGGACATTGTCAACCGGAAAAAGGTGTGCGTAGTAGGCAACTATGTGGCACAGACCTGCTTTGGCGGGGATGCCGTGGGACAGAGTCTGAAGGTGGGCGGCACTACATTTTCCATTGTGGGCGTTATGGACCAGGAGGCGGAGGAGATGGAGGAGGGTGGCACGGATGACTGCGTCTATGTCCACTATTCCACCGCAGCCCGCCTGTCCTTTACCGGTACCATCAGCAGCTATACCATTACTGTAACAGAGGAGGACTACGCCGCATTGGGCAAAGAGTCCATCGAAACAGCCCTCTACAAAATTTTTCAGGACGAGGACGCCTATACGGTGGTCAGTATGGCGGAGATGCTGGACACTATGACCGGTATGGTCAATATGGTCATTGCGGTACTGGCGTCTATCGCCGGCATCTCCCTGCTGGTGGGCGGCACGTCTCGACCCCATCGTAGCGCTGCGGTATGACTGATTGGAGGTATCTGATGAATATGAAGGCAAAAATTCTTTCTCTTTTCCTGACCGTGTGTATGCTCTGCTCCCTACTGGCAGTTCCGGCCTCTGCAGCGGTTGGGGACAGCGCCGTCCAAATGGCTCAGGCTCTTGGTATTCTGGACGGCGCTAACCTGACCGGAGCTGTGACCCGGGCTGAGTTTTCTAAAATGCTGGTGGCTGCCTCATCCTACAAGGACAGCATCAGCGGCGAGGGCAGCGGATATTCCCTGTTTCAGGATGTGAAAAGCGGCCACTGGGCTTCGGAGTATATCCGATGCGCCGTGTCAGAGGGCTGGATGACCGGCTATACCGACGGGACCTTCCGGCCGGACAGCACGGTGAAGCTGGAGGAGGCGTGTGCCGCAGCACTGAAGCTGCTGGGCTATGACTCCGCCTCTCTGGCCGGCTCCTTCCCCAGCGCCCAGCTGAGCAAAGCGGCGGCGCTGGGCCTGCGGGATGGGATCAGCCTGAAGCAGGGTGGCGCCATGACCTATCAGAGCTGCGCCTGTCTCTTTTCCAATCTGATGACAAGTAAGACCAGTGGGGGGCAGATCTATGCTGAAACGCTAGGATATACGGTGGCCAACGGCGAGGTGGACTATACCGCCCTGGCCCTGGAGAATCTCAGCGGACCCTATGTGGCCCAGAGCAGTTCTGTTTCCCTTCCCTTCCAGCCCGTGACGGTCTATCGAGACGGAGAGGTCTCTTCTTCCACCGCGCTGGATCAGTATGATGTCTACTACTACAATCAGGGGAGCGGGACTCTGTGGATCTATACGGACCGGGTTTCCGGCAAGATCACGGAGCTGTCTCCCGACGCCGCATCTCCCACCTCTGTGACGGTAGCTGGCGCCACATATCAGATCGGCAGCTCCTCCGCGGCCTATCAGCTGTCTGCCCTGAACGGGGGCAAAACTGGCAGCGTTGTGACGCTGCTGCTGGGCATGGATGGCTCTGTGGTGGATGTGATCACCGGAAGCGATGTGGAATCGGTCTACTACGGAATGGTGGAATCCTCCGAAAAGGTGGTCACGGAGGATGGAGACGCCGCGGTCCAGACCAATGTCACTGTGATCTGTACAGACGGTACGGCAAAAACCTTTACTGTGGACAAAGCCGTGGACTATAAAGCCGGACGTTTGGTCACAGTCAAGGTCAGCGAAGGCAGTGTGACCATAAAGGCTCTGACAGAAAAGCATACCAGCGGCAAGGTAGACAGCGCCGCGACCAAGTTGGGCAGCCTTTCCTTCGCGGAACATATCGAGATCCTGGATACCGGCGATGAGGGCGCTGCCACCTCCGTAGATGTGTCCCGCTTGTCCGGAATGAGCCTGGACAGTGATGATGTCCGCTACTATGGGCTGGACGGAGATGGCAGGATCGAGTATCTCATCCTGGATGATGTGACGGGAGATCTTTGGACCTATGCCTATCTGACCGATTTGGAGGATCAGTCCCAGGGAATGTTCATCAACGTTACCTATACCTATTTGGTGGGTGGAGCCGAACAGACACTGAATTCTACCTCCGCTCAGTATCCTGTGGAAATTGGCGGTATTGCGGTCGCCCATGAGTCTGATGGCAGTATCCGGACCATGCAGCGGATGAAGTCCACAGAGTTGACGGGCCTGTCCAGTAGCTGGGCCATGGCATCCAATCAGAAATATGCGGTCGCGGATGATGTGCAGGTCTACCTACGCAGCAACGGTTCGTACTACCTGACCACCCTTTCCGCTGTCAATACGGAGGACTACACACTGACCAGGTGGTACAACAATTCCGGAAACAGCGCTGGAACTCAGATCCGGATCGTGATCGCAGTACCGCGGGAGGAGTGAGTCGAAACAAAAGTTAGAAGCAGCCCGATTTTGAACATAGAATGAGCGCCCTTTATGGGAGCTTCTGCTGAAGAGAACGCCGGCGGCCTGAATTAGTGAGGCCGCCGGCGTTCATGTAGCCAGCCGGACAAGTCCTGAAAGGCTGGGCTGCTGACAGGCTGGAAGCGCCCATGTGTTCACAGCTCAGGCTGTCCTTTTTATTGGACAGGTCTTGTGTTAATATAAAGCTGTAAAATAACGAAGGATGGGAGTCTTGAGGTATGGCTGAAACAAAGAAGATACATGACGCAATTATTTTTGCCGCAAAAGCGCATGAGGGCCAACGGAGGAAAGGTACGGACATTCCATATATCACGCATCCGTTTGAGGTGGCGCAGATTCTGATGGAGGCTGGCTGCGATGAGACGCTGATCATTGCCGGCCTTTTACATGATACCTTGGAGGATACTGAGGTGACCGCCGCAGAGATTGAGGAGCAGTTTGGACCCGAAGTTCTTGCGCTTGTCGACTCGGATAGCGAGGATAAATCCCTCAGTTGGGAAGATCGAAAAAAGTATACCATAGAGTATTTGCGGGATCGCGCATCGCTTGAAGAGCTTCTGCTTGCCTGCGCGGATAAACTGGCAAATATGCGCAGCATCAAAGCGGATTATATGGTGCTTGGGGACAAGGTGTGGGACCGCTTTCATCGTGGGAAAGAACAGCAGAGCTGGTATTACAGCAGCCTGATCGACGTGTTTGACGGCCTTTCGGACTATGAGATGTACTGGGAGATCTCAAACCTCTATACAGATGTTTTCGTCAGCTATTATCTGGGCGGAGAACTGGGCGATCGGATCTACCAGAGCAGCGGGATCGAGACCTATTGCTACACAGAGGAGGAGTGCAGATGGACGCCGGTCAGCACCCGGGCATGGAAGAAGCTTGAACCAAAACCCAAGGTCATTTCCAAGAAAGAGGCGATCGCCTTGGAGGATGCCTGGCGTGATCAGTATCCATCCCTGATGTGCCTGGTTCGCCATCGGCATGACACAGACGTCATTGTGGACTGTGCCAAACGGCTGCTGGACGAGGGAAAGGATCCCTCCTGGTTTGAGGGGATGTGGGACAACATGGGCGGCGGAATTCCCGCTGATACCTTGCGTGCTCTTGAATGTGCATTCGTGGCGCTTTACACCCGGAACAGAGGCCTGTCCAGGTGATCCGCCCGGAGAAGCAGCTGCCTTTTCCGGCCTTTTGAGGGGGCAAAAGGGGATGCGGTAAAACAGACAGAAGAAAAATGAGTGCAAACTGTCAAAACGGCAGTTTGCACTCGTTTTTTTATGGCCCGATCCCTGCTTTGGAGCCAAAGTCTGTAGCTGCAACGGCCCCTTTCTGACAGGCTGGATCTCCTGCCGACGATACAGAAAAAGCGGCTTTTGGTGCTTTGACCGCTCTGTTCACAGCGTCTGCGGCGGAAGGGGGTCAGCGGCGGCGGCGTCCGCTGTAATGGCCCCGTCTGCCCGCCCCCATGCCGGCGCGGTAGCGCCGGGACCGGCGGAACACCAGCAGACGCAGCAGGACCACCGCCCCAACGATCAGCACCACTGCCAGGATGAGCTTGACCCCGGAGTTCTGGAAGAAGTGCTCCACCTGAGACTTATAGTACAGCAGCTGGGACCGCTCCACCGAGGTGTCCGCCACTAGATCCAGAGTTCCGTACTCCGTCCCCTCATAGCTGAGCACCATGGTTCCCAGCACCTGCCCCGCCTCCACAGGGGCGTCCACGCTTTCGCTGAACAGGCGGGGGACCATCTCCACCCGGTCCAGGTCCACGTCCTTGGGCAGGGTGCGGGTGACCTCACCCTGGGGCTTGACGTTCACCTCGTCCGCCTGGGTGGACAGGTTGACCTTGACCTTGGCCACCAGCGTGCCCTCCGGGGCCAGGGTGACCCGGCGGAAGTTGTCAAAGCCCCAGTCCAGCAGGCGGATGGTCTCATAGAACTGGCCCTGGCGCTCCTCTCCATTGGCGTCCGTCACCGGACCGGAACCCAGGATGACTGAGATCAGATAGGTGTCCCCGTCCTTCGCCGTCTCAACCAGGCACTTGCCCGCCTCGTCGGTGGAGCCCGTCTTGCCCCCGGTGCCCCGGCGGTAGAGATAGCCGGTATAAGTCCAGTTGGAGGTGAGGGCATTGGTGTTGCGGACGGTGCGCTCCTCCGACAGGTTGGTGGCGGGGATCACATAATTGGGGCTGGTGATGATGGTCTGAAACAGCTCATGTTCCATGGCCGCCTGCATCATCAGGGCGATGTCATAGGCGGTGGTATAGTGATTGGGGTCGTGGAAGCCGTGGACATTGACAAAGTGGGTCCCCTGGCAGCCCAGCTCCTTGGCCCGCTGATTCATGTGCTCCACAAAGGCCGCCTGATCCCCGTCCACCGCCTCCGCCAGGATCTGGGCCGCCTCGTTGGCCGAGGGGAGCAGCAGGCAGTACAGCAGCTGCTCCACCGTCAGCACCTCTCCCGCCTTGATATTGGCGGTGGAGCTCCCTTCCGGGATCTGGGCGGCCGAGGCGGAGGCCGTGATGGGGGTATCCGGAGCGAACTTCCCCTCCTGGATGGCCTCCAGCACCAGCAGGGCGGTCATTACCTTGGTGATGCTGGCGGGATAGGCCTTCTCATAGGCCCCCTTCTCGTACAGGACCTCATTGTAATTGGCGTCCAGCAGAACGGCGTGGGTGCAGTTCAGCGCCGGTTCCTCCAGGGCGGAGGCGGACACCGGCAGGAACAGGGCCGCCAGCACAGACAGCGTCAGGACCAGCGACAGAAAACGTGATTTTTTCATTGGGCAATTCTCCATGTATATGGTATAATAAAAAGATGAATTGGAACCGGCGGGATGGGCGTTCCAATAATATGTAAACTTTATTATAACAAACGCCCCACCGCTCCGCAAGCGTCAGGAGGGAGAAAAATATGGCGGATCTGCCCCGGTATGAGAAGTGGGCCCTGCTGCTCACCGCCGGCTTCGTCCTGTTCACAGGCGGCTGGTTCCTGGCGGGACACAGCAGCCCGGAGCCGTACACCATCACCGCCGCCCGACCGGACGGCAGCGTCCCTCTCCAGCCCGATGGGAGCCGGAGCGATGAGGGCGGCCGCCCGGACAGCCTGCTGGAGGGCGAAATCATCGATCTGAACACCGCCGCCCCGGAGGATCTGGAGCGTCTGCCGGGCATTGGCCCGGCCAAGGCGGAGGCCATCGCCGCCTACCGGACGGAGCACGGCCCCTTTCGGACGGTGGACCAGTTGATGGAGGTCTCCGGGATCGGGGAGGCCACCCTGGAGGCCCTGCGTCCGTATATCACAGCCTCCGCCCCGGGCTGACCCGGCCGCCTACCGTTTTCAGAACAAAAGGAGTTTCAAGCTATGGCAAAAATATTGGTCGTGGACGACGAGCGCGTCCTGGTAAAGGGGATCACCTTTAACCTGAAAAATGAGGGCTATCAGGTAGAGACCGGCTATGACGGGGAGGAAGCCGTGGAGCTGGCCCGGGAGGGCAACTTTGACCTGATCATCCTGGATCTGATGATGCCCAAGATCGATGGGCTCCAGGCCTGTATGCGCATCCGGGAGTTCTCCAACGTCCCTGTCATCATGCTCACCGCCAAGGGGGAGGACGCGGACAAGATCATGGGCTTTGAGTGCGGGGCGGACGACTACATCACCAAGCCCTTCAACATCCTGGAGCTGAAGGCGCGGGTCCGCGCCCTGCTGCGCCGTTCCGGTGCGGCGGTGCAGCGCCAGGCGGCCAAAAGTCCCCTTACCGTGGGCCACATCCGTCTGGACCCCAATGAGCGTTCCGCCTGGAAGGACGGGGTCCCGGTGGACCTCACCGCCAAGGAGTTCGACCTGATGGAGCTGCTCATGCGCAACCCCGGCCGGGTGTACAGCCGGGAGAACCTGCTCAATGTGGTGTGGGGCTATGAGTACATCGGGGACTACCGCACGGTTGACGTCCATGTCCGCCGCCTGCGGGAGAAGCTGGAACTGGACCCCGCCAACCCCGAGTATATCCGCACCAAGTGGGGGGTGGGCTACTACCTCAGCAGCCGCCCCGTCTCCGCCGCTCCATCCAAATGACCGAAGCCCGCCAGAAAGGGGAAGTCCCTTGAGCACAGAGAAGGAACAACAGAAGATCCCGTTTTTCGCCCGCCTCCAGGTCAAATATGCCATGAGCTATCTGGCCATCCTGGCCCTGGTGCTGGTGCTGCTGAACACCTACCCGCTTTTGGCCGCCCAGGACCTGCTGGTTTCCTCCAAGAAGGACTCCCTGCGCAGCCAGGCGGCCGTGATGTCCTCCGCCCTCATGGAGCTGGAGTCCCTCTCCGCCGACCAGGTGGCCCGGGTGATGAACCGGCTGGACAGCATGGGGCTGGAGCGTATTCTGGTCACCGACCCCTCCGGCCTGCTGCTGTACGACAGCCTGACCCAGCAGGAGAAGGAGGAGGGAGAGGAGCCGGCGGAGCAGCCGGCCTCCCCGCAATACCAGTATGCCCTCTTTCAGGAGGTGGTGCTGGCCCTTCAGGGCAATGACGTCTTTTACTCGGCCTACAAGGAGGGCACCCTCCTCTCCACCGCCGCCGCCCCCATCGTGTACCGCGACATGACCATCGGCGCCATTTATATCCGCGACCGGGACGAGACCCAGGGGGCCCTGCTGATGAACCTTCAGCAGAACCTGCGCACCATCTCCCTGGTGCTGGCGGTGATCGCCCTGACGGTGAGCGCGCTCTTTTCCAGGGTGCTCACCGCCCGCATCGGGGCGCTGCTTGGGGCCATCCGGGTGGTGGGCGAGGGGGAGTACGGCCACCGCCTTCAGCCGGCGGGGAAGGACGAACTGGCCCACCTGGCAGAGGAGTTCAATCAGCTCACTGACCGCCTTCAGACCACCGAGGAGGTCCGCCGCCGCTTTGTCTCCGACGCCTCCCATGAGCTCAAGACCCCTCTGGCCTCCATCCGCCTGCTGGCCGACTCCATCCTTCAGAGCGAGGAGATGGACCGGGAGACTCTGCGGGACTTCGTCTCCGACATCGGGGAGGAGGCCGACCGCCTGACCCGCATCACCGAGCATCTGCTCTCCCTCACCCGGCTGGACAGCCTGCCGGTGGGGGCGACCCAGATCGTGGACCTGGCCGCTGTGGCCAGGCGGGCCCTGTCCATGCTGGCCCCGGTGGCAGACGCCGCCCAGGTCACGGTAGAGGCCAGTCTGCGCTCCGGCTGCACCCTGCGGTGTACCGAGGACGATTTGTACCAGATCTGCTTCAATCTGATGGAAAACGCCATCAAGTACAATCTGCCCGGCGGAAAGGTGTTCGTCTCCGTCTGCCGGGACGGGGACCAGGTGCTGCTGGAGGTGGCCGACACCGGCATCGGCATCCCGGAGGAGGAGCTGCCCAAGGTGTTCAACCGCTTCTACCGGGTGGACAAGGCCCGCTCCCGGGCCGCGGGGGGCACCGGCCTGGGGCTGTCCATTGTCCGGGACACCGTGCGCCGCCACGGGGGCTGGATCACAGCCCAGCGCCGCCAGCCCGAGGGCAGCGTATTCACCGCCGGCTTCCCCTGCGAGACTCCCGAGGTAGGAGGTGAGCCCCTGTGAGACCTGCCGCATTGCTGGCCGCGCTGGCCCTGGCCCTATCCCTCTCCGGCTGCGGAGGCAGTGGGGACAGCTCCGGTGTGCTGCTCTATTTCTGCGCGGATCCGGCCAGGGGGACGCCCCACGGTCCGGCCATCCGCTCCCAGCCCTACCAGGGTCCGGGGGGAGCTGGGGTGGAGGAGCTGGTGGACGCCCTGCTCTCCGGGCCAACCCAGGGCGGCCTGACCTCGCCCTTCCCCGAGGGGCTCACCCTCCAGGGCTGGTCCCTGGAGGATGGTCTGCTCACCCTCAGCCTGTCGGAGCAGTACGGCGGGCTGGCCGATGTGTCCCTCACCCTGGCGGACTACTGCCTGGTCCTCACTTTGAGTCAGGTGGACGGGGTGGACGCCGTCCAGATCCAGTCCGCCGGACACACCTACCACTCCCGCAGTCACCAGACCATGCAGGCGGAGGAGGCCATTTTGGACCAGGAGGCTCTGTCCGCCCCCGGGGACTGAGACCCTCACTTTTTTCTTGACAAGCCCGCCCGATCTCATTACTCTTAGTATTGGTATATTATCTTTTCAGAAAGAGGGAATCTCCATGAGCGACTATCAGATCTCCACCGACTGCCTCCACGCCGGTTACCGGCCCGGCAACGGCGAGCCCCGCAATTTCCCCATCGTCCAGTCCACCACCTTCCGCTATGAGACCAGCGAGGAGATGGGCAAGCTGTTCGACCTGGAGGCCAGCGGTTACTTCTATACCAGACTCCAGAACCCCACCAACGATACGGTGGCGGCCAAGATCTGCGCCCTGGAGGGGGGCTCCGCCGCCATGCTGCTGTCCTCCGGGCAGGCGGCCAACTTCTATGCCATCTTCAACATTGCAGGCTGCGGAGACCACATCATCTCCTCCACCTCCATCTACGGCGGGACCTTTAACCTGTTTTCCGTCACCATGAAGCGCATGGGCGTCGAGTTCACCTTCGTGGATCCCGAGTGCTCTGAGGAGGAGCTGAACGCCGCCTTCCGGCCCAACACCAAGGCGGTCTTTGGCGAGACCATCGCCAACCCTGCCCTCACCGTCCTGGATATCGAGAAGTTTGCCAAGGCGGCCCACGCCCACGGCGTGCCCCTCATCATGGATAACACCTTTGCCACCCCGGTGAACTGCCGCCCCTTCCAGTGGGGCTGTGACATCGTCACCCACTCCACCACCAAGTATATGGACGGCCACGCCCTCACGGTGGGCGGCGCCATCGTGGACAGCGGCAACTTCGACTGGAACGCCTATGCCGACAAGTTCCCCGGCCTGACCACTCCGGATGAGAGCTACCACGGGGTCACCTACACCCAGCGCTTCGGCCTGGAGGGGGCTTATATCACCAAGGCCACCGTCCAGCTCATGCGGGACCTGGGTTCCATCCCCTCCCCCCACAACTGCTTCCTGCTGAACATCGGGCTGGAGACCCTGCCCCTGCGGATGAAAAAGCACTGCGAGAATGCCCAGGCAGTGGCCGAGTACCTCCAGGGCCACGACAAGATCGCCTGGGTGCAGTACGCCGGGCTGCCCGGAGACAAGTACCACCAGCGGGCCCAGAAGTACCTGCCCAACGGCACCTGCGGTGTGGTCATCTTCGGCGTCAAGGGCGGCCGGGCCGCGGCGGAGAAATTCATGGCGGGGCTGAAGCTGGCCTCTATCGCCACCCATGTGGCGGACGCCAAGACCTGTGTGCTGCATCCCGCCTCCTCCACCCACCGCCAGATGAACGATGCGGAGCTGGCCGCCGCCGGAGTCTCCCCAGATTTGGTGCGCTTCTCCGTCGGTATCGAGGATGCAAAAGACATCATTGCAGACCTGGAGCAGGCGCTGGCCTGCGTGTGACCGTATCTCAAAAACGGGGGCGGAGCACAAAATGCCCCGCCCCTGCCCAAGCTTCAACAGGAGGGATCCCTATGACAGGTGAGACTGTTCTTATGTACAACTGCTCCGGCCCGGAGTGGGCCAAGCTCCGTCAGATCTTTCTCATGCTCCGGGTTCGGATCCGGCAGGTCGCGCCGGAACAGTACGGGCTGACGCTGGAGGAGCTGTTGTCCCGCAGTGAGGAGAGCCGCCCGGTGGAGGAGTCCTTTCTGGAGCCCATGCTGGTGTTCTGCGGCTTGGCTCAGGGCCGTCTGGATCAGATCCTGACCACGATGAACCGCGCCGGCCTGCCCCGGATCGCCCTGAAGGCGATGCTCACCCCCACCAACAAAAGCTGGAACTCCCAGCAGCTTTGGACTGAGCTGTGCCTGGAGCACGAGGCCATGACCGCCCAGCAGAAGCCCCGGCACAGCAAGTCCGAACAGACCCCGGAATGATCCGGTTCGGACGCTCCGTACTGAGACGCGCCGGGGGCGGCGAAAGCCGCCCCTGGTGTTTTTTTGATTCCTCTGGCAATGAAAAAATCCGGCATCAGCCGGATTTTTTCACAGACAAACAGGGGCCCGCGGCATAGCCGGGGCCCCTGCTTTCAGTCATACAGATCAGTTGGAGGCGGTGTCCAGATCGGTGTCGTCGCCCCAGAGCATATTCTTGCGCAGCTCGGCGCCCACGATCTCCATCTGGTGCTGAGCCAGCTGAGCCCGCTTGGAGTTGAAGAAGGTGCGGCCGAAGCTCTTGTTCTCGGCGATCCAGCGGCCGGCGAAGGTGCCGTCCTGAATGTCGTTCAGAACCGCCTTCATGTTCTTCTTGGTCTCCTCATAGGGCAGAACGCGGGGGCCGGAGACGTACTCGCCGAACTCCGCGGTGTCGGAGATGGAGTAGTTCATGGCAGCCACGCCGCCCTTGTTGATCAGGTCGATGATGAGCTTCATCTCGTGGATGCACTCGAAGTAGGCATTTTCGGGGGCATAGCCGGCCTCCACCAGAGTCTCGAAGCCGCACTTCATCAGATCCACCACGCCGCCGCACAGGACAGCCTGCTCGCCGAACAGGTCGGTTTCGGTCTCGTCGTGGAAGGTGGTCTCCATGATGCCGGCGCGGGCGCCGCCGATGCCGGCGATGTAGGCCAGGGCGATCTTCATGGCGTCGCCGGTGGCGTTCTGCTCCACAGCCACCAGGCAGGGCACGCCTTTCCCGGCCACATAGGTGGAGCGGACGGTGTGGCCGGGGCCCTTAGGAGCGGCCATGAACACATCTACGCCCTTGGGGGGGACGATCTGCTGATAGCGGATGTTGAAGCCGTGGGCAAAGGCCAGGGCGTTGCCGTCCTCCAGATTGGGGGCGATGTCTCTCTTATACACATCGGCCTGGACCTCGTCGTTGATGAGCATCATCACGATGTCGCCCCACTTGGCAGCCTCAGGCACGGTCATGACTTTCAGGCCGTCCTTCTCCGCCACGGACCAGTTCTTGGAGCCGGCGCGCAGGCCGACGCACACGTCACAGCCGGAATCCTTCAGGTTCAGGGCATGGGCATGGCCCTGGGAGCCGTAGCCGATGATGGCGATCTTCTTTCCATTGAGATAGTTGATGTCACAGTCTTTTGCGTAATACATCTTTGCCATTGTAATGCACTCCTTTTGGTATGACGTTGTTAAACTACAATTCAAAACAGCGTGGGCCGAGGATTCGGCCGGCCGATGGATTGACACTGGGATCACAGCACGTTTTTGCCATAGTTGTATTCGGTGCGGAGCTTGCTGTCGTCGTAGATGGAGCTGAGGCCCCGCTCGATGGCCAGGGTACCCGTCTTGGCCATCTCCAGGATGCCGAAGTCGGACAGCAGGCGGATCAGGGCGGAGGTTTTGCTCTTGTCCCCGAAGATAGCCACGGTGAGGGTCTCCCGGCTCACGTCGATGATGTTGGCCCGGAAGATATTAGCCATCTGGATCACCTCGTCCCGGGCGGCCCGGTCCTCTGCCCGTACCTTGATCATGGCGAACTCGCGCTGGATGGAGGTCTCCTCGTCCAGGATCTTCACCACCTGCACCGGGATCAGCTTCCGGCACTGGGCGGCGATCTGATTGACCATCAGCTCGTCCCCCAGGATCACGATGGTGATGCGGGTTAGGCCGGGCTGGCTGGTCTCGCCGGAGACGATGGACTCGATGTTATATCCCTTGCGGGAGAACAGCCGGGCGACCTGGCTGAGGACGCCGGGGATGTCCTGGACCAGCAGGGAGAGGGTGTAGAGCTTCTTTTCTGGATCAAAGGTCTTGTTCATCCGTGCCGCCCCCCTTACTTCAGCAGAAAATCAGTGATATGGGCGCCGCCGGCCACCATAGGCCGGACCATCTCGTCCATGTCCACCTGGCAGTCGATGACATAGCCGCAGCCGCATGACAGGGCCTCTTGAAGGGCCTGCTCCATCTCCGCGCGGTTGGTGACCCGCCGGCCCTTCAGACCGTAGGCCTCGGCCAGCTTCACGAAGTCGGGACCGCGGTCCAGGGTGGTCTCGGAGTAGTGCTCCTGATAGATCAGGTGCTGCCACTGGCGGACCATGCCAAGAGTTCCGTTGTTGAACACCACGGTGATGATGGGAAGGTGGTAGTGCTCCACAGTGGCCAGCTCGTGGCAGTTCATCCGGAAGCAGCCGTCTCCGGTGGTATGGATGACCACCTTGTCCGGGTTGCCCACCTTGGCCCCGATGGCGGCTCCCAGGCCGAAGCCCATGGTGCCAAAGCCGCCGGAAGTGAGCAGCTGGCCGGGGTAGTCGAAGTGGAAGTGCTGGATGGACCACATCTGATGCTGCCCCACGTCGGTGGCTACGATAGAGCCCTGGGGCGCCGCCTGCTGGATGGCGTCCAGGATCTGTCCCGGGGTCAGCCGGTCTGTGCCGTGCTCCACCGGCTGTTTTTCCCGCAGGGGGAGGATGTGCTCCTTCCACTCGGTGTGCTGATACTGGGGGAGGCGCTGGTTGAGCAGCTCCAGCACCCGCTTGGCGGAGCCCACGATGTGGTGGTCGGTAAGCACGTTCTTATCGATCTCAGAGCGGTCGATGTCGATGTGTACGATCTTGGCCTGGCTGGCGAAGGTGTCCGGCTGGAGGGCCACCCGGTCGGAGAAGCGGCAGCCCACCGCGATGAGCAGGTCGCACTCGTTGCAGGCCACGTTGCTGGCCTGGGAGCCGTGCATCCCGATCATCCCTGTGGTCAGGGGGTGCGCGCCGGGGAAGCCGCCGCCGCCCATGACGGTGATGGCCACCGGGGCGTCCAGCTTCTCTGCAAAGGTGCGGAACTGCCGGTCCGCCCGGCCCCGGACCACGCCGCCGCCGCAGATCAGCAGGGGGCGCTCCGACTGGGCGATCATGTCCACCAGTGTGTCGATGTCCCCAAGATCGGGCTCGGGGGCCTTCAGGCCGTGGCTCACTGCCAGCTGGCGGATGCTGTTCGTCCCCCGGTTCTGGTCCCAGGGGATGAACTCATAGTCGATCATGGTGTTGAGGAAGGTGACATTTTTCAAAAAGTCGATGAGCACCGGGCCGGGCCGGCCGGTGGCCGCCACGGCAAAGGCCTGGCGCATCACATCAGGAATGGTCTGAGGATCCCGGACCAGATAGGTGGCCTTGGTGATGGGCATGGCGATGCCGGTGATGTCCACCTCCTGGAAGGAGTCCTTGCCCAGCAGCCCCTCGCTGACGTTGCAGGTGATGAATACTACGGGGGAGGAGTCCATATAGGCGGTGGCGATGCCGGTGGTCAGATTGGTGGCCCCCGGGCCGGAGGTGGCGAAGCACACCCCCACCTTGCCGGTGGAGCGGGCGTAGCCGTCGGCGGCGTGGGCGGCGCCCTGTTCATGGGCGGTCAATACATGATGTATTCTATCTTGATAATGATACAGCTCGTCATAGAGGTTCAGGATGGTCCCGCCGGGATAGCCAAAGACGGTGTCCACCTCCTGCTCCAGCAGGCACTCCATGATGGCCTGGGTGGCTCGTACTTTCAAATTGCTGCCTCCTTATGTGCAATTAGGAATGAGGAATTAGATTTTTCCCGCGCCCTTCTGCACGGCGACCATGCCGGTGCGGGCCACCTCCAAAATGGAGAAGGGGCGCATCATGGACTGGAAGGTGTCCAGCCGGTCGGGAGTGTCGGACAGCTCCAGGGTGAGGGAGGTGGGAGAGATGTCCGTCACCTTGGCCCCCATGATCTCGCAGATGGTCATAATATCCTGGCGGGTCTTGTTGTTGGCGTTGACCTTCAGGAGCATCAGCTCCCGGCCGATGAGAGCGTTTTCCTCCAGGGTGCGGACCTTGATGACCTCAATAAGCTTGTTGAGCTGCTTTTCCACCTGCTCCACCACGCTGTTGCCACTGTCCACAATGATGGTGATGCGGGAAATGGTGGGGTCGTCGGTCACGCCCACGGCCAGGGACTCAATGTTGAAGGCCCGGCGGGAGAACAGGCCGGTGATCCGGTTCAGCGCGCCGGCCTGGTTTTCCACCAGGACGGAAATGGTCTGTTTCATGGCGTCTCCTCCCTCTCTCAGTCGTTGGTGCCCACATCGGGGTGGACCTCGCAGATCAGCAGGCCGCAGCCCGGGGCGGCCAGGAACTGGTCCAGGACGCCGTCCAGCCGGTCCTCGTCCCGGACGGTGAGGCTGGGGATGCCATAGGCCTGGGCGATGGTCTCAAAATCCGGGGAGCCGTCCAGGGCCACGCCGAAGGGGCCGTGATAGGGGGCGGAGCACTGGATCTGGTGGACCAGACCCAGGGTATGGTTGCGGAACAGGACGATCTTCAGATTCAGACCACCGGCCCGGACAGCGGCCAGCTCATTCATGGCCATCTGGAAGGAGCCGTCGCCGCACACCACAATGGTCTGGCGGTCGGGACGGGCCACCTTGGCCCCCACGGCGGCGGGGAGGGCATAGCCCATGGTGCCCAGACCGCCGCTGGTGAGCAGGCGTCCGTTCTTCTGGGGCAGGTACTTGCAGGTGAAGATCTGGTTCTGCCCCACATCCACACACACCACCGCGTCGTCGTCCAGCCGGGCGCCCAGCTTCCGCAGGACGGTCCCGGGGAACACATAGCCCTCCCGATGGGGGAAGCGGCGGTTCAGCTCCGCGCGGCGGAAGTCGGTGAGCTGCTCCAGCCATGCAGCGGAGTTGGTCACCGGTGCGCCCCGGTCCAGGATCTGCCGCAGGATGACCTTTACATTGCCCACCAGGGGGATGGCGGCCTGCATATTCTTGCCGATCTCCGCCGGATCTACGTCGATGTGGATGGTAGCCATGCGGCGCTGGATCTCCCGGGGGTCCACCACCGCCCGGTCTGCCGCCCGGGTACCCACCATGATGAGCAGGTCCGCCTTAGCCAGGGCCTGGTTGGCGCAGTGGTTGCCGTGGGCGCCGATCATGCCCATGTTCAGGGGGTGGTCGGTGGGCAGGAGGGAGAGGCCCATCATGGTCTTGACCACCGGGATCTCAGAACCCTCGGCCAGCTCCAGCAGCTCCTCACGGGCGTCGGCCAGCCACACGCCGCCGCCGGCACAGATCAGGGGCTGCTTGGACTGGGCGATGGCGTCCACCACCCGCTTGATTTGAAGGTCGTTGCCCCGGACGCTGGGCTTATAGCCCCGGATATTCACCTCGGCGGGATAGGCGAAGCGCTTGAGGCTCTGCTCCTGCACATCGATGGGGATGTCGATGAGCACCGGACCGGGGCGGCCGGTGGAGGCGATGTGGAAGGCCTCCTTGACCACCCGGGGGATGTCGTTGGCGTCCTTCACCAGGTAGCTGTGCTTGGAGAAGGGGGCCACCGCGCCGGTGATGTCCACCTCCTGAAAGATGTCCCGGCCCAGCAGGTAGCTGGGGACCTGGCCGGTGATGGCCACCATGGGGATGGAATCCAGATAGGCGGTGGCGATGCCGGTGATCAGGTTGGTGGCCCCCGGGCCGGAGGTCACCATGCACACCCCAGGCTTGCCGCTGATGCGGGCATAGCCGGATGCCGCGTGTCCCGCGTTCTGTTCCGTCCGAACCAGGGTATAGCCGATCTCCGGGTGGGCCTTCAAGGCGTCCACGGCCGGGCAGATCGTCGCACCGGCGTATCCAAAAATATGCTCCACCTGCTCTTGCAGCAAGCTCTCGATCAGGGCTTCCGCTCCAGTCATGCTTCTGTCACCTCCGCTTGAGATAGAAAAAGCGGCCCCGTCCCATCGTTCCCGATAGGACGAAGCCGCATTGCTCCGTGGTACCACCTAACTTCACAGGCGGTCTGCCTGTGCGCTCATGCCCCGATAACGGCGGGGATCCGTCCTCTCCTACTCAGGGAAGGCCCCGTTCAGAGAAGCGGCTCGCGGGAGAGCTTCAGCCTCTGGGTCCTTTCGGAGAGCTTGCACCGACCGCTCCCTCTCTGCACGTCCAGACCCGCCTACTGCCCGGTCATTGCCATGGTCACGCTTCCAAACGCCTGCGCAATTTGGAATTTCTCACATCTTACCTTAAAAATTTTTGTTTGTCAATTCTTTTTTTTAGCTGTCTCCAGGGGGGAGACGAAATAGACCGTCCTGTCCGGCGCACCGGGGAAGCACTTGCGCGGGAGGGGGCTCCATGCTA
>ERZ773217.114-NODE-114-length-72951-cov-6.497490_pt1 | contig 72951 bp, 61 predicted proteins | sample MGYA00580995_ERZ773217 | MGnify/ENA primary metagenome ERZ773217 (study PRJEB29015, sample SAMEA2737772) | human gut metagenome | biome: human gut; feature: human-associated habitat; material: faeces | place: China | collected 2012 ...
ATTGCTCCTTATTTTTGTCAATGAATCGATATACCACTAATCGATTTCCTTTGCAGATTCGAATTCTTCCTGTGATGTTTTAGTGGTAGTTTTATATTGGCATTCTTCACCATGTTTTTTTACCCACCCGGTGAGGGTGCTTTTTGCAACATTGTAGTCAGCTGCTATCTCACTTATTGAGCGATCACCTGCCATATAGGCTTTGACTACTTCAATTTTAAAATTTTCATTGTAACGTGTGGCCATGATTGGTCCCTCCTTTGGATAATAAATATTATATACTATCCGAACAAGGTGTTACAAATTTAGTTTACCACTACACTTGGAGGATATTTGGACATCGGTTTGAAAGATACGATGAAAGATTTGTTCGTAAACTTTATCGGTGCGGTCGTTTTCTCCATTATCGGCTATTTCTATGTGAAGAGAAGAGGAGAGGAGAGGGAAAATTTGCGAAGAAATTTATTCCGAGGCGAAAGCAGGAGGAAAGTGATTATTTGAGAATTGCCCTACAAGATTCGAAGGAAACGTTGACGGAGAAAAAATAATTTGGTATAATTTTTGTGTTGTCAGTATAGAATATACTAACAGCATGAAAATGGCGCCATAGCCAAGTGGTAAGGCAAAGGTCTGCAACACCTCTATCACCAGTTCAAATCTGGTTGGCGCCTTAGAGAGTCGGGAGAGTATCCCGGCTTTTTTTTATACATCTATTCAAAACATTCACTGGATATTTTTGGCAAAAAGGTTGAAATCTAAAAGTGTGTGTGAGAAAATATGACTATAATAAGCAGGATAAGGAGGAGAAGGAACAATGAGAAAAAGAAAATGGACAGCGGTCTTACTTTCTGTTGCAATGATGCTGACAATGCTTCCAAGTACGGCGTTCGCTAAAGAGACAAAGGCTGAAGCGTGGGACGGAAAAGCAGTGGATACGTCTTGGTATGCAGAAGACAAAACTTCTTATGAAATCAGCAGTGCAGATCAGTTGGCAGGACTGTCACAATTGGTAAATGAAGGTAAAAGTTTCAAGGGAAAAACAGTTTCTCTGACAGATGACATTGATTTGAATAATAAAGAATGGACACCTATTGGAAAATCGGGAAAGACATTCCAGGGAACATTTGATGGGAAAAATCATGTTATCAGCAACCTGAGCATCAACACACCGAAGAAAAATGACATTGGTCTGTTCGGCTATACTTCCGGCGGAGCAATTAAGAATTTTCAAGTCAAAGATGCAACCGTAAAGGGAAGAATGTGTGTAGGTGTTATCGCAGGAACTCCACATACAGCAGACTATGCAAACATAACAGTGAGCGGAAAAGTAATCGTGGAAGGTTATGCTTATGTGGGCGGCGCCTGTGGAAAAAATGCTTACGGTGATATTACAAATGTGGATATTACAGGTGAAGCGGGAAGTTATGTCAAGGCAGAAAGTGAACAATACCGTACATATGTGGGCGGTCTTGTAGGATTTATGGGTGAAGGTAACCAGACGGTAAAAGACTGTGACGTGAAGATTGACGTTATCGGCTCTACTTGTGATGTAGGTGGGATTTTAGGTATTCTTCATTATGGAAATACTTTACAGAACTGTACATACGAGGGAAGTCTTACAATTACGAAACCAGATGCGGAAGACGGAAGCGAATTTGGGGCTTTGGTAGGAACGATTTACAACGGTAAGGACAAAGTCAGTACGACAATTAAAGACTGTGAAGCGACTGTAAATCAAGCAACTTCAGGCGGAAAAGATGTCACAGACACAATTACACCGCACGGAGATTTCTACAATAAGACAGAAAGCGGCAGCCTTGAGGACATAACAATTGATGCGATTATCAATGGTTCGCACGTTGCGATAACAAATGCGGTAGCAAAAATCGGCAATACAGAATACAAAACATTAGCAGAAGCATTTCGAGCAGCAAAAAGCGGAGATACGGTCGAAATTTTGCGCGATGTTGACGTGAAGGTATGGAATCAGATTAATAATGTCAAAAATATTACCGTAAAAGGAAACGGCCATACACTCAATATTGCTGAGGTAGAATCCAAACAAAATGGAGATTATCTTTTCTATAATGCAGACGGTTTGAATGTTTCTGACGTAAATATCAACTTTACGAAAAGCGGAAACGGATTCTGCATGAATTCAGGTAAACTGGAAAATGTTCATATGACAGGAGCACCTGAGCAGAAAAGCAACTATGCGGTATTTGTCGGAACGGGCTCAAAAGTAGAGATTGATAACAGTTCATTTAAAAACTTTGGAGTTGCCGTTTACAGTCAGCCTACGGCAAATGACAAGGCTACATCAGACATTGATGTGACAGATTCACAGTTTACAGACTGTAAGATGACAATATGCAGTTATGCAGCAAACACAGTTTTCACAGGAAATACAGTTACGGGAAGTGAGGAACTTTCATTTGCCGCAAAAGCAGATGCTGTGAACAAAGATGCAAACGTGACATATGTCATTACCGGAAATACATTTAAAGATGCCGGAAAGATTTGGTTCTACGGTGCAAATGCAAATGACGTTGTTTTCAAGAAAAACAAAGTGACAGGAAATACTTATATTTCCACAGAAGATGCAGCGGAAGGTGTACTTGACCTCAATTATAACTATTGGGGAGGAAATGCACCGAGTGACAAACAGATAGTGGATAATAATGACAACGTTTCTGTCGAGAACTCTATTTATTATATCAACGAGAGAATGTCAGATAAAGATTTGAACACTTATGTTCCGTTGGATAAGATTATATTGAATAAAACGGAATTGAAGTTGCATGTAAATGAAAGTGAGAAGTTGATTGCTGCATTTGTTCCTGACAATGCGACGGACAAGGCTCTTACATGGAGCAGCAGTGATGAAAAAGTAGCCATTGTAGATGAAAACGGATTAGTTACGGCTAAAGGTCTCGGCACAGCGGAAATTACCGTTACTACTGAAGACGGAAAGACAGCAGTATGTAAAGTGACGGTAGAAAAGAAGAAAGATGAAAATCCTTCAACAAAACCGGATAAACCGAATCAGCCGGACAAACCACAAAAACCGGAGAGTCCGAAGACTGCAGATAACAGCAATGTATTCTTCTATATGATAATGCTTTTGGCAGCAGGAGCGGGCATTATTGTTTATGCTAAAAGAAGACGCAATTGGATTAAATAATTTATAAAAGGACAGATGCCTGTGAAGTAAAAATTCACAGGCATCTGTTTTTGTATTTATAGTTGACTTTTTTCGACACTACAGATATGATTACATACAGTATATTTTGTTTAGAGGTAGGGAGATTATGGATTACAAGAAAATAGTGCAGGGCATTTTGGATATTGGAGAGGCTATGCTCGTCAATGGAGCGGAGAACTTTCGATTGGAAGACAGCCTTTACCGCATGTGCAAAAGTTATGGATTTGTAAGATACGATGTGTTTGTTATTCCAAGTAACATTCAGATAACGGTGGAAACACCGGAAGGAGAAATTATTACGCAGATTCGTCATATAGAGAATGCGGATATTGATTTCGACCAGTTAGATTATTTGAACAATTTATCCCGCTACGTCTGTCAGCATACGCCCGATGCAAAAGAACTGCGGGAAAAATATTTGGAAGTGGTAAACAGGCCGGCGCAACACCCAGCTATTAAATATTTTGCGGCAGTGATGGGAGGAACAGGATTTGCGGTATTCTTTGGAAGTGATTTTCAGGACGCCATTGTGGCAGTGATTGTTTCGCTTATGATTGTAGTTGTAGGCGGTTGGCTGAGCAGAAGAGAGGAAAATCTTTTGATTTATAATGCCATTTTATCGTTCCTTTCGGAAGTGATTATTCTTCTCTGTGTCCGTGCAGGGCTGGGAAGTCACCCGGAGCGTATTATGATTGGGATTGTCATGCTTCTGATCAGCGGATTGAGTACGACGAACGGAATTCGGGAGTTGCTTCAGAAAGACTATATTTCAGGTGCGATTAACATTATGAACTCGATGCTTGGGGCAGCGGGAATCGCCTTTGGAACCGCATTTGCAATGTTATTGCTGGACGGTGTTTCGGCAGAAGGGTTTATTTTAAATTATAATATACCAATACAGTTGATGGCCTGTACGGTTGCCTGTGTGGGATTTGCGTTTTGGTTTAAAATCAGGGGAAAACAAGTCCTTTATTCAGGTGTAGGTGCGTTTATTACATGGGGTATTTATCTGATTGTTTATGAATGGAAGCCGAGCAACTTTTTTGCAACATTGGTAGCTGCGATATTTGTGGCAGGATACGCTTTTGTTATGTCAAGAAAGAATAAGGCTCCGTCAACTATCTTTTTGACGGCGTCAGTATTCCCGCTTATTCCGGGACCTAACTTATATTATATGATGTATGGCTGTGTAAGTCGTGATATTGGTATGGCTTTCAGTGAGGCGATTATTCTGCTGGCTACCTGTCTTGCGATTGCATTTGGGTTTAATATCGTGGACGTAATTGCGAGAGGAACGATGAGAGCGCTGAAAAAAGAATATCATGTCGGCAAGAAATCTTAGAGAGAAAAGGCTTTCCATGAAATGTTCGTGGGGAGCCTTTTTTTAATGGTGAGAGGTATGGTATAATGAGGAAAGAAAAAATATAATGGGAGGAAATAATGGAGGAACAAACAAATATTGGGGAAAAAATAAAAAGAATAAGACGAGAGAATAATCTTTCTCAGGAAGATTTGGCTAGAAGTTTACATACTTCCCGTCAAACAGTATCGAGATGGGAAACAAATAGGTCTGTGCCGGATTTAGAGATGCTTGAGAAAGTTGCTTTTATATTTGAAATGGAAGTTAAGGATTTACTTGATGTAAAAATGGTAAATAAGAATCAGGAGAAACAGGAAACTCTCGATAGTTATTTACCATTGTCAATTTTGATGATGTTTTCAGTTATTTCTGTAGTCATACCTTTTTTAGGTGTGATAGGAAATGTGGGCGTGTTAATTTATCTCTGTGTAAATAGAAAACGCAAGTATTTTAAAATGTTTATTTTGTTATCGGTTTTTTTACTCTTAATGGCAGCACGGAATACATATGCTGAAATTTCTTACTATATTGCCGTACATAATTTGGAAACGACAGTGGAAAAAATTATAGAATAGTGATTTTGATTTAAAGTAAAAGTAGAAGTGTTTTTTGTTATTTATATCATAGATAGCAGCAGTGAGATGCTCAATTAATGCTCGTATTTTAAGCAATGTGACAATAATGCTTATATATTAAGCAAATGGCTCATATGGGAATGATAGTATTGTTTTTGGAAAGTATATGTAGTATTTTCGAGAAAATAAATTAACAAAGAGGGAATGCATATGAAAAGAAAACAGTACAAGTATATTATCGTCATTGCCGTAATTGTACTTCTGATAGGTAGTTGTTACGGAGCGTACCGTTGGTATAAATCGTCTATCAGTGAAAATTATTATGTGGCAAAGACAAAAGAAGGGGAGGTGGAAGTTTCTTTCCAGCGTTATGCAAAGGCGGAATATTTTATAAAAGATGTGCCGGACTATATAGGCTTATCGGGAGGAGAGAAATCCTTTAAAGAGGAAGAGGAGAATGGATATGGGTTTATTCTCGGACAGGTTAAAATGGCTGTAGATACTTATGTTGAAGAGGCAGAGTACAAAATGTATCTTATCCAGAAAAATGGAAAAGAGCAGGAGGTTCCTCTGCTCTTTACAACAGTTTTTAATGATGCAGTGGAAAAAAATAAAATGGTAAAGGCAGATTTCTATTTCACAGAGCAGAAAAGCAGTCTTTATACGGAAGTGCGTCTGGAGAGGGACGGAAAAGAAATAATGGGGTTAGAATTGAAGGTAGTTGAATAAGAGGTATGAGAAAAGGCTTTCCATGAAATGTTCGTGGGGAGCCTTTTTTATGAAAATAGTTAAAAATTAACAAAAAAATATTCCAATGTGGTACAATGATTGGTAGAAATATTCTGTGGAAAGAATTAGGAGGTATTTATAATGACAGAGAATAACGCAGTGTATCATGATTATGCAGTAGAACAGATTGAAAAATTGATTTCCATTGACAGCCCGACAGGCTATCACTACAATGTGACGGCATATTTGCAGGAAGAACTGGAACGTATGGGATTTGAAGTGCGCACACTCAGAAAAGGCGGAGTGATTGCAAACCTTGGAGGCGAGGGCAATCCTTTGATGATGATGGCACATGTAGATACATTAGGGGCATTTGTACATTATATTAAAGGAGATGGAAGACTTGCCATTTCCAACGGAACATTGAATCAGAATAATATTGAAACAGAGAATGTCCGCATTTTAACAAGAGACAGAAAAGTGTATGAGGGGACAATTCAGTTGGCAAATGCTTCTATCCATGTAAATCCGGACATAAATGAAGAAAGAAAGTTTACAAATCTGGAAGTTGTGTTAGATGAAAATGTAAGCAGCAAGGAAGATGTAGAAAAACTTGGAATCAGTGCGGGAGATTTCATTATGGTGGAACCCAGATTCCGTATTACGGAAAGCGGATACATTAAGAGCCGCTTCTTAGACGATAAGGCGTCTTCAGGAATTTTGCTTGCTTTGGCAAAATATGTAAGTGAACATAAAGGTTGCCTGAAGAGAAATGTACAGATTTTCTTTACCGTACATGAAGAAGTGGGACACGGGGCAGCAAGCGGAGTTACAGATGACATCAAAGATATTTTGGCGATTGATATGGGCTGTGTAGGAGAAAATCTCACATGTACGGAGAGACAGGTTTCCATTTGCGCAAAGGACGGAAGAGGCGCATATCATTTTGAAATGGTAAATGAACTGATTGATACGGCTAAAAAGAATGAACTGGATTATGCGGTAGACATTTATCCGTTCTATGGTTCGGATACGGCAGCAGCCCTAATTGCGGGAAGAGATGTGCGCCATGCGCTGATTGGTTCAGGAGTATATGCTTCTCACGGATACGAGAGAACACATAGAGAGGGTGTGCGAAATACATTTGAATTAGCGTTGCATTATGTAATATAAAAAATTTTGTAAAAAAGCAATATATATAAAATTGTGAACAAAAATCGCATAGACGCAAACAGTTTCTTTTTATATACTGAATACAGAAAGACTAGAGAGGAGAACGTTATGAGCAAAGAGAAATTAACCGGAAGAGTAACTATACCTACAGACGTTGACGTAGTACCGGAAACACTGGAATTAGTGAAGAGATGGGGAGCAGACGCCATTCGTGACTGTGACGGTACAGATTACCCGGAAGAATTAAGAGATGTAGATGCGAAAGTATATTCAACATATTATACAACAAGAAAGGATAATGCTTGGGCGAAAGCAAATCCGGACGAGATTCAGCAAATGTATATTATGACATCTTTCCACACAGCAGTAGATTCAGAGTTATCTATTCATTTAATGGATCACTTATATCCTGACATGTTAAAAGTAAACTCTCACGATGACATTACAAGATGGTGGGAAGTGATTGATCGTACAACAGGAGAAGTTGTTCCTGTGACAGAATGGGATTACAGTGAAGAAACAGGAGATGTAACAATCCACGGAGCAAAACCATTCCATGATTATACAGTAAGTTTCCTTGCATATATTATGTGGGATCCTGTACATATGTACAATGCGGTTGTAAATGACTGGAAAGATGTGGAAAAACAGATTACATTTGACGTTCGTCAGCCAAAAACAAAAGAATTTACAATGAGACGTCTTCGCAAATATATTGAAGACAACCCACACATTGATGTTATCCGTTACACAACATTCTTCCACCAGTTCACATTGATTTTCGATGAGATGGCGAGAGAAAAATATGTAGACTGGTACGGATATTCAGCATCTGTAAGTCCATATATTTTAGAACAGTTTGAAAAAGAAGTCGGATATAAATTCAGACCTGAGTTTATTATTGACCAGGGATATATGAACAACCAGTATCGTATTCCTTCTAAAGAATTCCGTGATTTCCAGGCATTCCAGAGAAGAGAAGTTGCTAAATTGGCAAAAGAAATGGTAGACCTTACACATGAGCTTGGAAAAGAAGCAATGATGTTCTTAGGTGACCACTGGATTGGTATGGAACCGTTTATGGACGAATTTAAGTCAATCGGACTGGACGCAGTAGTAGGAAGTGTAGGAAACGGTTCTACATTACGTCTGATTAGTGACATTCCAAATGTAAAATATACAGAAGGACGTTTCCTTCCATATTTCTTCCCGGATACATTCCACGAAGGCGGAGATCCGGTAAAAGAAGCAAAAGTAAACTGGGTAACGGCACGTCGTGCTATTTTAAGAAAACCAATCGACAGAATCGGATACGGCGGATACTTAAAACTTGCGCTTCAGTTCCCAGAGTTTATCGACTATGTGGAGAGCGTATGTGATGAATTCCGCACATTGTACGAAAACATTAAAGGAACAACACCTTACTGTGTAAAAACAGTTGCCGTATTAAACAGTTGGGGTAAAATGAGAGCATGGGGAAATCACATGGTTCACCACGCTTTATATCAGAAGCAAAACTACTCTTATGCAGGAATCATCGAAGCGCTTTCAGGTGCGCCATTCGATGTAAAATTCATCAGTTTTGATGACATTAAAGAGAATCCTGCAATTTTGGATAACATTGATGTTGTTCTTAACGTAGGTGATGCTTATACAGCACACAGCGGTGGGGCAAACTGGATTGATGAGACAGTCGTAACAGCCGTTAAGAAATTCATTTACAATGGCGGTGGATTCATCGGTGTAGGTGAGCCTACGGCATATCAGTGGGAAGGACGTTTCTTCCAGCTTGCAAATGCACTTGGTGTAGAAAAAGAAAACGGATTTAACTTAAATACAGATAAATATAACTGGGACGAACATGACCACTTTATCAAAGAAGACTGTACAAAAGACATTGATTTCGGTGAAGGTGAAAAGAACATTTTCGCATTAGACGGAACAACTATTTTAAGACAGGTTGATAAAGAAGTACAGTTAGCCGTAAATGAATTTGGTAAAGGACGTTGTGTATACATCAGCGGTCTTCCATACAGTTTTGAAAACAGCAGACTTTTATACCGTTCAATTATCTGGTCTTCACATGATGAAGATAACTTACATAAATGGTTCAGTTCAAACTTCAACGTAGAAGTTCACGCATATGTGAAAAATGGTAAATATTGTGTAGTAAATAATACATACGAGCCACAGAGTACAACTGTTTATAAAGGTGATGGAACAAGTTTCGATTTAGACTTAGATGCAAATGAAATCATTTGGTATGAAATCTAAATAAGATAAGAAAAAGCATTATCGGGCAAGAGTACAGATGCACGATAATGCTTTTTTCATACATACGGCCCAATGAGACAAGCGATAAGAAGGGAAAGGGAAAGTACGTTGAGTGATATTAGCAAAATAGGATACAATGTTAGAAGTCTGCGGAAAGAAAGAGGAATAACGTTGCAGCAGTTGGCGGAGGCGACAGGATTATCTACCGGATATTTGAGCAATCTGGAGAGAAATGTGAACAGCCCTACCCTTGTGAATATACAGAAAATATGTGAAGCGTTGGACATTTCTTTAGGAGATATGGTGGAGCGCAATAGAGAAGAGTCGATTATTGTGAGAAAAGATGAGAGAGAAGTTGTCATTGATGAGCAAAACAGTATCAGGTTAGAAAATATTGATTATGGCTTGGATAAAACGACATTTACATATATGTCCATTGAACCGGGCGGAGCAGGCGAAGGGCTTCGCTGGGAGCATGATTTTGATGAGGTGGGAACAGTGATAAAAGGTGAACTTACATTAGGATTAGGGAACCAGATGTTTCATCTGAAAGAAGGGGACACGATTCTTGTAAAAGCGCATACAAGTCATTGTTATTTTAATAAAGGAACAGAGGAATCAGTTTCTTTTTGGGCGAGATGCAGGGAAAGTGAATAGAGGGAAAAATAAGGAGGAACTGCTGTGCAGAGTCCTCCTTATTTTAAACTGTTTAATTTTCCGCCAACGCCTTGACGGAAGAAACGTATTCTGACGGGGTCATTCCCGTAATCTTCTTGAACTGTCTTGAAAAATAATGAATGGAAGAATATCCCAGAGATTCGGAAATCTGTGTGAAATTCATAAAATCCGTTCGCATCATCTGTTTGGCGGCATCAATTTTCATATGAGAAAAATATTCGATTACGCCGAGACCGGTTTTCTGCTGAAAAATTTTCTGTAACTGGGAACGCCCCACCATATTTTCTTTGCATAACAGGTCAATTGTCAGGCGGGAATCCAGATGATTTTCCATATATTCCAAGACACGGTTGAAAATCTCAGAACTTCCCTTTGACGCTGCCGGTTTGGGAAGTGCGGACGCATTTCTGTTCTGCGAACATCTGAGTAAATGTAAGAGAAAATGCTCCAGTTGGATTTTGATTAACTGTTCTGCTCCAAGCGGTTTCTCTTCTTTCTTTATCATTTCTGTTAAATAAGGATCATCTAAACGGCAGTCGAATAATTTCTTTGCCTCCTTAATAATGTTACCTAACAGAGTCTTGCCCAAATCGTCCACTGTCAGAATTTTTTCTCTGAAAAAACTCATAGCAGGGCTGTTGCATGAAAAAGAAATGACGACAAGGTTTGGTGCGGAACTTCCGGTTGCCTGCAGGCGGTGAAACTCATTTGGTTTGTGAAAAGCAACTTCTCTTTTCTTCAGGCGGGTGTGGATATTATCCATATAAATATCAATCTCCCCTTTGTCTACAAACACAAATTCCCAGAAATCGTGGGATTCTCCCGCAAAGGAGAAATCACTCATATACTCAAAATAGTGTATGGTAAATAAATTTTCAATAGAAATGGTATCTTCAAGATTAACACTCTTATAACTCATTTGTATGCCCTCCCATTTATTTGGCAAAATAGAACATTAATTCTCCATAGATTTTCTGTATTCGTTCGGAGAGAATCCTGTTTCCTTCCGGAATACCTGAGAAAAATAGGATTGTGATGAAAATCCGACTACGGAGGCAACTTTTGAGATAGGGTAATTTGTCGTATCCAATAAATGTTTTGCTTCAGAAATTCTCTTTTCAATCAGATAATTGATAGGAGATACACCCTTATAGTGTTTGAAAGCGTGTACAAGATAGTATTTATTGAGATAAGTCAAATCGCTCAGCGTCTGCAGAGTGATGTCCTCCATAAAATGCTCATCTAAATATTGTTCGATAAACCGGCACTCTTTTGTGATTTTCTTTGTCGGCGCAACGGAAAGCGTTGTCTTTGTTTTGCGCATAATATTCCAAATCAGAATCTCCAAGAGGTTTTGACAGATAGATTCAAAATTTTCTTCCTTTGTCTGTACCTCGTGCAGAAGAGCTTTTAAATAAAAATAAACTTCTTCTCTGTTGTGTAAAAAATTATGAATGTTATAGTCAATCTGCCTGTCCTCTGTTTTGAACTGCAAACCGTTGATGCCAAGTACGATATACTCTAAAGGCGTGCCGTCTTTGCCCGATTCAGTATGTGAAACATTGGGGTTCACAATAACTAAATCATTTTCTTTTACCGGAAAACTTTCATTCTCGATAATGAAATTTCCTGAGCCGTGTGTAACAAAAAACAATTCTGTAAAGTGGTGGGTGTGCACGATGCTATGCCAGTCATTTCCGTAACGTGCCTCCGTAATATATAACAGACGGGCGTCAATTTTTTCTAAGGCTTTTTCTTCAAGACGATAGTTTTGATTGCTCATGTAGTACCCTCCTTCGTTAAAACCATTATATAAGGTTTGCGTTAAAAGTTCAACAAATGAATTGCCATATAAGTTCAAAGATTCCACAACCTACCATAACGGAAACGGGCTGCAGTTTTGTTTTTCGCAGAAGGACGAGCGCCACAAGGAAAATAATTGTCCCGCGTATGCTGAAATCCGCTCCGTTTGGAAAAAATACGGAAAGTAAAATGGAGATACCTGCTATGGCAATCATGGAGACAACGACAGGCCGGAGTGTACTTAAAATATTTTGCATTACGGTTACATTCCGATATTTTACATATACTTTTGCCAGCAGAGTGACAATGATGCAGGAAGGCAAAATGCAGCCTATCGTGGCGCAGAACGCACCAAAGATTCCTCCTACCTGTGTTCCGACAAAGGTTGCGGAGTTAATGGCAATCGGCCCCGGCGTCATTTCCGCAATGGTTACAAGGTCGGTAAACTGTCCCATAGTAAGCCAATGATATTTTTCAACAACCTGCGCCTGTATAAGTGACATGGCGGCATATCCCCCGCCAAAACTGAACGCACCGATTTGGAGATAACTGAGAAAAAGTTGTATGTAAATCATTATCGTTTCTCCTTTCCGCAATCCAAAACTGTTTTGCATACAGAAAACACAATACAGATAAAAATAATGAAAATAATATTGATTTTAAAATAATAGTTGGCGATAAAGGCGCTGATTATGATAACAATAGGAAGAAATTGTTTTCCCTTTACAACGCCGAACCCCATATCCCACACAACAGAGACGATAACCGCGCCGACTCCGGCACGCATGCCGGTCAGAAGTGACTGGATAACAGGATTACTTTGGAAGAGTGTATAAAATCCTGAGATGACTGAGATGATGACAAAAGGGGGAATAATTGCGCCGAGTATGGCTAGACCTGCTCCTGCAAGGCCGCAAAGTTTATAACCGACTACGATTGCACCGTTGACGGCTACAGCGCCGGGCGAAGACTGGGCAATGGAGATTAAGTCCATCATTTCCGTCTCGTCAATCCAGTGAAGTTCGTCCACGAATTTATTTTTCATCAGGGAGACAATAACGTATCCGCCTCCGAATGTAAATGTGCTTAAATATAATGTAGAAAAAAATAGTTTCTTTAAAATTTGTTTTTTACTTAGATTTTTATCCATCTGTTTAGCCTCCTTACCCGTATAGTATAATCGTAAATACAGTGAGACACAATGTTTTTATATTTATGGCAATAAAAGATAGAAAATTCAATCTATTGAATTGAAAATTGTAAAGACACAAAATATATATAGGATTATTATTGAATATATAGTCTGTTTTAAGACATGAGAAAGGAGAAATGAGTTATGAGAATGAAAAAGCGGCTGCTCGCAGGAGTGGTCACGGTATGCCTGCTTGTGGCAGGTTTTCCGGTTGGTTTCTTTTCGACGGGGAAATCCGTGTTGGCAAAAGAAAAGACCGGAACAGTAATTGATGTGACGGATTTTGGTGCGGATCCGGGAGGGAAAATGGACAGTACAAAGGCTGTTCAGAAAGCATTGGAGAAAGTAAAAGAGACAAAAGGTAAAGTGACGTTAAACTTTCCAAAGGGGGAATATCATTTTTGGAAAGATTACGCTACAAAGAGAAATTACCACACGTCAAATACGAGCAGTCTCTCTTATCCGGAGAAATCTATAGCAATACTGTTGGAGGGCGTAGATAATTTGACGCTTGAGGGGAACGGATCTTCTCTTATTATGCATGGAGATATGATGGCAATTGCGGCTGTGGACAGTCACAATATAAAACTTCATGATTTTGTTTTAGACTATAAAGATCCGGATACAGTGGACTTGAGTGTTGTTGGAAATGGAGTAGATGAATCGGGAAAACAGTATGCGGATTTTTATGTTCCGGCAAACTATAACTATGAAATCAATGCAGATAAAACCGGAATTACATGGCAGGGAGAGATGAGTCCGGTAACAAAAAGACCTTATTGGGAGAAAAGCAATGCGGATTTCTGTGCTTATCTGGTTATTTATAAAGGGTATGACCAAACTGTAGCAAGAGCAAGCAATAAAGCGGCATCGAATCCGTTTGCAAATGTGGCTTCCATCGAGAAAGCAGGAGAAAATGTTCTTCGATTTACTTACAATGGAGAGCGTCCGAAAGATCAGGAAGTCGGCAATATTTTTCTTTTAAGCGACTCAGCGACAAGAAAAACTACAGGTGCATTTTTCTGGGAGAGCGAAGATGTACTTGTCGAAAATATTGATGTTCACTATCTGAGCGGCTTCGGCTGGCTTACACAGATGTGTAAAAACGTAGAATTTAAGGGCGTGGATTTTCTGCCAAGATATGCTACGGGAAAATATACAACAAGTAATGCGGATCAACTTCATGTTGCGGGTTGTGGAGGATATTTTAAAGTAACAGACTGCAACTTCTCCATGTCCCATGATGACCCAATCAATGTGCATGGAAGTTATATGAGAGTGGAGGAGATAATTGATAACCGTACACTTAAATTAAAATATATTCATTCACAGCAGGGTGGTTTCAGACAGTTCCACAAGGGCGACGAGGTACTTTTCTATTCCAGAACATATCTTGAATTGCCGGACGGATCGACGGAAGAAAACCCGTATATTGTAGAATCTTCCGTTGCACCGGGTGAGGAGTACAATGGAGAAAAACTGGATATGCGTACGGAAGTCGTAACATTTAAGGAAGCGTTCAGTGAGGAAACACTGAATGATTTGAAAATTAAAGTAAGGAGAAATAACTCAGAGGAAGAAGAAGGACTGTATGTAGCAGAGAACGTTTCTTATACTGCTGCAGTAACGATTAGCGGAAACCATATGAAGAGCATTCCTACAAGAGGAATTCTATGTACGACAAGAAAACCGGTTGTCATTGAAGATAATATATTTGACAATATGACAATGGCAAACATATATCTTTCAAACGATGCGAATTACTGGTATGAGTCAGGTCCTATCAGAAATATGAAGATTCGTAATAACAAATTCTATATCCGTCCTACAGGACAGGTAGAATGGGGAGACGTATCAGGTATTTTTGTAGATCCGGTTGTTCTGACATCAGTACAAGATGCGCCAGCATCAAAGGGAAATATTCCTGTACATCGAAATATTTCTGTAGAGGGAAATGAATTTCATATGGCGAATGATAATGTTGTGACGGCGGAAGGCGTTGACGGTATGACGATTAAAAACAACAAAATCATTCGTGACAATCCGGGAATTGAAATTACACTAAATGACATGGAAGGCCTTGGCATCGGAGAGACACAGGATATTAAAAAGGAAGTGAAAGAAAAGACACTTCCAAAAGACATTTTCAAGTTTACCAACTGTAAAAATGTTGAAATTAATGGAAATACATATGATGATGGCTTGAACTTAAATGTTACTACATCTGGCGATAAGATGACGGAAGATGACGTGGAAATTAAAGACGATGTGCTGACTTTAAATAAAGAGGGAAATAATCTGATTACAAGTGAATCAAAAGTACATTACATCACATCTGATCCGACTGTGGCATATGTAAATGAACAGGGACAATTGGTAGGTGTGGCAGACGGAACAGTTACACTGACTGCTTATGTAGAGTGGAATGGAACAATGATTAAGAGTAATTCGGTTGAAATTCCGGTTGGCGAAGGAAAAGGAACAACGGTTTCAATTGAAGCAGATAAGACAGAGATAACGGAAGAAGGCGGTACAGCGCATCTTACGATAACTGATGGTGCGGAGATTGAGGTACTTGATCCTCTGACAGGGAAAGCAAGTAATGCGGCAACTGTTAAAGGAAATGTGTACACGGCGTTGAAAGAAGGGGCAGTTCTTCTGAAAGCGGATAAAAACGGAAAAAGTGCTTCCGTACTTATGATTAACCGTTTCCCTAAGAGTTACGGAGATGTATCAAAACTGAATTCTTCAGAAGTGTCAGTTGATAACATGCATGAAAAGATGCTTTCCGGAGCGAAAAATGAAATTACGATTGAAGCAGAATCGGATCCGAAGAGTGATTTATATGGCGCAAATACATATGTGACCAATCTTGTAAAACTTCCAATTCTGGAAGAATATAAAAATGATTTGCGAATTCAGGTAGATGTGGACGGACTTGTAGTTAATGGGGACGGATACAATAATGCAGGAATTGTTCTCTACAAAGATGGAGATAACTATTACTCTGTTGGAAAGAAAGGGCATATGTCAGGAGTGACAGCGGTTTATGAGGAAAAGGCGTCACCGTCTGAAAGAGGTGGTAATTCCGCAGATAATAAACTGACATCTACGACATTTGAAATTGAAATTCAAAACGACACGGTGACAGTACGATTTAAAGATGCCTCCGGTAAATGGAAAACAGCAAATACGCAGAATGCGATTAGTAAAATTACAGACGGAAAACTGTATTTGGCATTTACGGCATGGGAAAATAGTGGAAAAGAGTTCAGTTCAACATTTAGTAATGTGAAAATTGCAAAAGCGAGTGAAACAACAACAGAAAATATGAATACGGTTGTTCCGAAACAGATTTTCTCGGCAGTTTCCAATGAACGCCCAACAGTTTCATCGGTAGACCCGAAGGCGGATAAAGTAAATACTGAAGCGAAAGTAACGGCAAAAGCATCAGATAGCGATGGAACTGTTGAAAAAATAATTTACGAGTGGACTTTGGAAAATGAAAGCGGAGTGAAAGATGTTACATATACTTCTGAAGGAAAATATATTCCAAAAGAAGCAGGAAAACTGAGCGTTCGTCTTCTTGCCATTGACAATCTCGGAAAACCGTCAGCAGTTGCAAAATCAGAAGAAGTTTCCGTGACAGTGGATAAAAGTGACGCTGAAACTTTACGAAACCTCTATATCAACGGAAATGCAGTGGCTGATTTTGATAAAAAAGATGCAAAATTCGTTCTTCCGGACGGAGCATCATCAAAAATCAGAGTTTCTTATGATCCTGAAAATGCAGGCGTGAAGACGGTAATTAAAGATAAAGACGGAAAGGTAACGCTTGCCACATTGACAGATGAGTGTGCAGCAGTTGTAGATATGCAGGACGGTCTGACAATAGAGAGAGGAAGCAAGGTATATAAAGTAGCACTGCACACGCAGAAAGAAGGAAATGTCAATATTCAGAAATTGAGTGTGGACGGAAAAGATGTGAATTTATCGGAAGATGAAATTAAATCCGGTACGAACAGTTACTTTATCAATACAGATAAAGATGATGTTTCCATTCGTATGGAAACAGAAGACAAAGGAACAGCATTTAGTGTAAAACGTTCATTTTTCAATATTCCGGTAGAAAATGCATCGAAAGACAAAGGTGTTTTTGAAGTTGATGTAGATTTGACAGCAGGAATTAATGCTTTTTATCTGACGGTAAAAGGTGCTGATGGAATTACAGAGCGTACAGTATGCCTGTATCTGTTCCGGGACGGTTTCAATAACTCTGCACTAAAAGATTTGAAAGTGAATGGCAAGAGTCTTCCGGATTTTGCTCCGGATAAAACGGAATATACAATGTACGTTGACAATCCGCAGTCAGTAAAAGTGGAAGCAGTTCAGGGAGCACAGGAACAGCAAACAAACATTACAAAAAATTCAGTTAGAACTGACGGTGTGTCTGCGTCTTACAAACTGGAAGATGGATTAAATCAGATTGTTGTTGCAAATACATCAGAAAATATGTGGACTACTACATATTATACAGTCAATGTTGTTGTGAGAAGTGGAAGCAACGCAGATTTATTAAGTCTTAAAACAGACGAGACATTACTTCCGGGATTTGATCCGTTGAAACCTGATGTAACAGAGTATGCAGTTACAATGAACAATGACAGTATTCATATTGAAGCACAGTCGCTTATGGATAATGCGAAGATAAGAGTATTCTCAGATACAGAGGAAAAGAGTGGTGCAGGCAGCATTGTGACTGACATGAATATTTATGAAGGAAAAAATGCAATTGGTATTGAAGTGACATCACCGGACGGAAAGGTGAAAAGGGTTTATACACTTGATATTGATGCAGAAGGATTTGACTATGCGTCTGACAGAATGGATATTTCAACAAAAGACGAAGTGGGTTATGGAGAACTCGGTCTGGATATTTCGAGCAGCGGAGGAGCAATTGCCCTTGCCGATGAAAAGGGACAGCGTGTGGAATTCAAAAAAGGATTGGGAGCACACGCATCATCTGAAGTTGCGTATAATATAGAAGGACAGGGATATACAGCATTTGAATCCTATATTGGAATTGATTATTATCAGGTGAGTCAGGGAAATGTTCCGAGTTCGGTAACATTCCGTGTCTTAGTAGACGGTGAAGAAAAATATAATTCAGGAGAAATGACAGTAAAAGATCCGATGAAAAAAATCAAAATTGATCTTACGGGTGCATCTACGATTCAGTTATTTGCCGATATGGGAGAAAACAATTACAATGACCATGCGGACTGGGCAGATGCCAAATTCGTAAAATCACTTCCTGAAAAACCTGAGAAACCAAAGGTAAATAAAATTACTTCTGTTGATAAAGTAAAAGATGTGGAAGTAGCATACGGAACAAAGTTGAAGGACATTCCACTTCCGAAAGAAGTGAAAGTTGAATTGGATAACGGTACGACGGTAGAACTTCCTGTAGAATGGTCATGTGAAAAATATAATGCAGAAGTAGCAGGAAAATATGTATTTACGGGAACACTCACAGTACCGGAAGGAATAGAAAATCCGGACGGACTTATGGCGGAAACAGAAGTAACGGTTAAAGAAAAACCGAATGATACAACAAACCCAGACAACTCAGGGAATAATGGCAGCCATAGTAACAACAACAGCAATAGTAATAGTAACGGAAGCAGTGCGGATAAAGGAGAAAATCATCAGGGAGCAGTAGAGACAGGGGATAGTTTTACAATAATCCATACTTTTTATAAATTTAGTGTTTTTAATATCCGATAGCAAGATATATAAAAAGAAAGACAAGATTGCTATAGAAAAAGTGACGGAAGTGGTGTAATATAATGATTAGAAAATGAACAGAATTAACAAAAGGAGGAAGTTAATTATGAAAATGAGAAAAGTGACAGCACTTTTACTTTCAGTTGCCATGATTGCTACATTAGCAGCAGGTTGCGGTAGCAAAGACAAAGATGCTAAAAAGGACGGAAAAACAGTTCTTAAAGTAGCAGCATTTGAAGGTGGTAACGGAGCACAGATTTGGAAAAATATTGAAAAGGCTTTTGAGGAAGAAAACAAAGATGTTGATATCGAATTACATCTTTCATCTGAATTAGACAAAGACTTGACAAAAGACATCAAGAACGGAAATGTACCTGACGTTGTATACTACAACTTAGGACAGCCAAGCGGTTTCACAGAAACAATGTTAAAAGAAAAAGCAATCGCTGACATTTCTGATGTATTTGATGATGAATTAAAAGAAAAATTAGTTCCTGGTATTACAGACAATGCAGCAGCACAGCCATACGGTGATGGTAAAATCTACTTAGCACCAATCACATACACACCAACAGGTTTATGGTACAACAAAGACTTATTTGAAGGACCAAACAAAAAATATGACCTTCCAACAACTTGGGACGAGTTCTTTGCACTTGGTGACAAAGCAAAAGCAGACGGAGTTTCATTACTCACATACCCAATTCCAAGTTACTTTGATACAACAATGTACCAGATGTTAGCACAGGCTGGCGGAATTGATTTCTACAACAAAGCAGTAAACTACGATAAAGATACATGGACATCAGAAGCAGGTAAGAAAGTATCTGATACAATTTCAAAAATTGCTCAGCCAAAATATGTTCACCCTGACACAGTTGCTAACGCAAACGCAGAAGGTGGATTCAAACTTAACCAGCAGAACGTAATCGACGGAAAAGCATTATTCATGCCAAACGGTAACTGGGTAATCGGTGAAATGGCTAACTCTACTCCTGAAGGATTTAACTGGGGTATGATGGCACCACCTAAATTCAGCGCAAACGATGAAAAACACTTCATCTACACATTTACAGAACAAATGTGGGTACCTGCAGAAGCAAAAGAAATGGATTTAGCAAAGAAATTTGTTAAATTTATGTACTCTGATAAAGTTGTTGACTTAATGTTAGCAAACGAAACAACAAACAAAGAGACAGGTGAAAAATCAGCAGCGCCAATCGTAGCACCAGTTGCTGGAGCATCTGACAAATTACCTGCAGGAACAATCAAAGATACTTATACATTAGCAAACTCAGAAGGATACGAAACAGTATCCGGTGCATGGGCTACAACAAAACCAATTGAAGGTTTTGATATGAAAGCAACTGTATACGGTTCAATTGACGCTTTGAATTCAGGTGAAATGAAAGCAGCAGACTACAACAAGTTATTAGTTGATACATGGAAAAAATTAGCAGAAAACGTAGAATAATTAATCAAAGTAGTTTAAGTTAGTTATTACAAACGGTGAGTTGTTATGACTCACCGTTTTTTAAAGGAGAAGGATAAGACCTATGAACAGAAAACGCTCAGAAAGACGATTTATCTTTGCTTGTTTGGCTCCGGCTACGATTTTATTAGTTCTCTTTATCTTTATTCCGACAATTGATGTATTCCGTATGTCTTTATACCGCATGGGTGGTATTACTAATCAGAAAACATTTATCGGATTTGAGAACTTTAAAACATTAATGGGAGATAAGAGTTTCTTGCAGGCTATGCAGAATACGATTTTAGTTATCGTACTTGTAATGCTTTGCACAATCGTACTTGCTGTTTTATTCGCAGCATTGTTAAACAGAGGAACATTTAAAGGAAAGAATTTCTTCCGTGTTATCTTCTATATTCCAAATATTTTGTCAATCGTTGTTATTGCAGGTATTTTTGGAGCGATTTATAATCCAAGCACAGGTTTATTAAATACATTTTTAGAGGCAATTCATTTAGACGGATTGACGCATAAATGGATGGCAGAGCCGAATATTGTAATCTACTCTGTAATCTTTGCACTTGTATGGCAGGCAATCGGATATTACATGGTTATGTATATGGCAAGTATGGCTGCAATTCCACCTGATTATTATGAGGCTGCATCACTTGACGGTGCTACGGAATTACAGATGTTCTTCAAGATTACATTCCCATTAATCTGGAGCAATATCCGTACAACATTAACATTCTATATCATCAGTACAATTAACTTAAGTTTCCTTTTTGTTCAGATCATGACAAACGGTGGACCAAATGGAAAGACAGAAGTTGGATTAAACTATATGTATAAACAGGCATACGGTAACGGTGCATACGGTTATGGTATGGCGATCGGTGTAGTTATTTTCTTATTCTCCTTCATCTTAGCAGGAATTGTAAATAAGATTACTGACCGTGAAGTATACGAATTTTAGGAAAGGAGAGCAAAAATGGGAAAAAAGAATAGAAAACCAACCAGTTTCATCTATAAATTATTCATCTATGTGGCTCTCTTTACGTTAGCAATTTCGATTATTATACCGGTTGCATGGGTGTTTATGGCGAGTTTGAAACAGAACTCGGAATTTATTGGAGCAAATGTCAGTCCTTGGGCATTGCCAAAGGAATTTTTCTTCCAAAACTTTGTAATTGCATTTAGAGATGCGAATATGGGAACATTCTTCCTTAACTCTGTAATTGTTACGGCGTTGGCATTGATTTTACTTCTTGTATTAGCATTGCCTGCATCTTACGCTCTTTCAAGATTTAATTTCAGAGGAAAGAAAATCTTAAACTTGGGATTTATGGCTGGTTTATTTGTAAATATCAGTTATATTGTAATTCCGATTTTCTTAATGTTAAGTGAAGTGGACAAGGCGTTAGGAATGGAGTTCCTTTTAAATAACCGTTTTGTATTGGCGTTAGTTTATGCGTCCAGTGCGTTGCCGTTTACAGTATATCTGTTAAGCGGATATTTCCAGACACTTCCAAAAGGATTCGAGGAAGCGGCTTACATAGACGGTTGCGGATATTTTAAAACAATGGTTAAAATTATGATTCCAATGGCAAAACCAAGTATTATTACAGTTATTCTGTTTAACTTCCTGTCATTCTGGAATGAATACATCATTGCCTACACATTAATGGACGGAAATGATACATTAGCAATGGGATTGAAAAACTTAATGGCAGTTGAAAAAACAGCGACAAACTACGGTATTATGTACGCTGGTTTGGTTATCGTTATGCTGCCAACATTGATTTTATATATCGCAGTTCAGAAACGTTTAACAGAGGGTATGACTCTCGGCGGATTGAAAGGTTAGGAGGTAGACAGTAATGAAAAATTCAGTGAGAAATATTATTATGTGCATTGTTTTCGTTATTTCCTTAGCCTTGATTATCATCGGACAGAGAAATATTTCGGTTTCAGGATTGATGATGGAAATAGTAGGTCTGATAGGACTTTTAACACTTTTGTTTGTTTACAATCACAGATTTAAGTAAGAAAAAGGGGGTATCGCAATTGAGCGATACCCCTGATTTGTATTTGAAAAGAAATTCGGTAAAGTGAGGACGATTGTACAAAGATAGAAAGAAATCCCCTAAAGATTTGCAAATAAAGTTGATATAATATAATAGATAGTATAAAATGTAGTTAGAAAAAATGTGATGGAGGCAGAGAAATGAAAAAACCAGTATTAGTAATTATGGCGGCAGGTATGGGAAGCCGTTACGGCGGGTTAAAACAAATTGATCCGGTAGATGAACAGGGACATATTATTATGGATTTCTCAATTTTTGATGCAAAGAGGGCAGGATTTGAGAAAGTTGTATTTATCATTAAGAAAGAAAATGAAAAAGACTTCAGAGAAGTAATCGGGAAACGCATGGCGAAACACATGGAAGTTGCATATGTATTCCAAGATCTTCACAATCTTCCAGAAGGATTTTCTGTTCCGGAAGGCAGGGTAAAACCGTGGGGAACAGCGCACGCAGTGTTGAGTGCGATTGATGAGATTGACGGGCCATTCGCAGTTATTAATGCTGATGACTATTATGGAAGACATGCTTTCCAGACAATTTATGATTATTTATCTACACATGAAGATGATGACAAATACCGTTATACTATGGTAGGATATGAATTACAGAATACAGTTACGGACAACGGACATGTTGCACGTGGAATCTGTCAGGTAAGCGCTGACGGCAAACTGGAAGGAATCCAGGAGAGAACACGCATTGAGAAACGTGAAGGCAAAATTGCATTTACGGAAGATGACGGAGAGACATGGACATATGTGCCGGGTGAAACACTTGTATCCATGAATATGTGGGGATTTACAAGAAGTATTCTGGAAGAAATCCAAAAAGGCTTTCCTGCATTTTTGGAAAAAGGACTTGCTGAAAACCCAATGAAATGTGAATATTTCCTTCCTACAGTTGTAGACAATTTGGAGAAAGCGGGACGTGCGGAAGTAAGCGTACTGTCTTCAAAAGACAAATGGTTTGGCGTAACTTACAAAGAGGACAAACCGGTTGTAGTGGAAGCAATCAGAAAAATGAAAGAAGACGGATTATATCCGGAAAAATTGTGGGGAGAAGAATAATGACAGCAGAAATGAATAAAGGGCAAAGAGAAGCGATTGAGAGTTATCAGTTTGCGGGAGAATTAGTTGATGTAAGACCATACGGAAGCGGTCATATTAACGATACATATTTAGTGACATTGAAAGAAGACGGAAGTGAGAAGAAAGTTATCCTTCAGAGAATGAACAAAAACATTTTCACAAAACCGGTTGAGTTGATGGAAAACGTTTTGGGCGTTACTTCTTATTTGAGAGAGCGTATTATTGAAAACGGTGGAAATCCGGACAGAGAAACATTGAATGTGATTCCGACATCGGAAGGAAAACCATATTTTGTGGATTCTGAAGGGGAATACTGGAGAGCGTACAAATTTATTACGGGCGCGACAAGTTATGATGCGGTGGAGACACCGGAGGACTTTTATCAGAGCGCAGTATCTTTTGGAAATTTCCAGCGTCTTTTAGCAGAATATCCTGCTGAGACACTTCACGAAACAATCGAAGGTTTCCACGATACAAAAGCACGTTTTGCTGTTTTCAAAAAAGCAGTGGAAGAAGATGCCTGCGGTCGCGCGGCGTCTGTGCAGAAAGAAATCGATTTTGTTCTTGCTCATGAAGATGTGGCAAACGTATTTGGCGACATGCTCGCAAAAGGAGAACTTCCTCTTCGTGTAACACACAATGATACAAAATTAAACAACATTATGATTGATGATGAGACAAGAAAAGGTATCTGTGTAATCGACTTAGATACAGTTATGCCGGGACTTGCGATGAATGACTTCGGTGATTCCATTCGTTTTGGTGCAAGCACAGCAGCGGAAGATGAACAGGACTTAAGCAAAGTTTCATGTGATATGGGATTGTTTGAAATTTATACAAAAGGTTATATCGAAGGCTGCGGCGGACGCCTGACAGAGAAAGAAATCGAAATGCTTCCAATGGGTGCAAAAGTAATGACATTTGAATGTGGAATGCGTTTCTTGACAGATTATTTGGAAGGTGACCACTACTTTAAAATTCACCGTGAGGGACATAACTTAGACCGTTGCCGCACACAGTTTAAACTTGTGGAAGACATGGAAGCAAAATGGGATACGATGCAGGAAATCGTAAAAAAGTACAGCAAATAATCAGGTAACATTTAAAAGTTTTATACAGGAGGTAAGGATATGAGAATTTTAGTAACAGGTGGAGCAGGATATATTGGAAGCCACACATGTATCGAATTAATTCAGGCGGGATACGATGTAGTTGTAGTGGATAATTTGTGCAACTCATGTGCCGAGGCATTAAACCGTGTGGAAAAGATTGTAGGAAAACCAATCAAATTTTATGAGGCAGACATTCGCGATGCGAAAGCAATGGAAGATATCTTTGCTAAAGAAGATATCGATGCAGTTATCCACTTTGCAGGATTAAAAGCAGTAGGGGAATCTGTTCAGAAACCATTGGAATACTATGACAATAACATCGCAGGTACATTGGTACTTTGTGACGCAATGAGAAAAGCGGGAGTGAAAAACATTATCTTCAGTTCATCTGCAACTGTATACGGAGATCCTGCATTTGTTCCGATTACGGAGGAATGCCCAAAAGGACAGTGTACAAATCCATACGGCTGGACAAAATCAATGTTAGAGCAGATTTTAACGGATTTCCACACAGCAGACCCTGAATGGAACGTTGTATTACTTCGTTACTTCAATCCGGTTGGAGCGCATAAGAGCGGAACAATCGGAGAAAATCCAAAGGGAATTCCAAACAACTTAATGCCGTACATTACACAGGTGGCAGTTGGTAAATTGGAATGTTTAGGTGTATTCGGCGATGATTACGATACACATGACGGAACAGGCGTAAGAGATTATATCCATGTAGTAGACCTTGCGGTAGGACATGTAAAAGCTCTGAAGAAAATTGAAGAAAAAGCGGGCGTATGTGTTTACAACTTGGGAACAGGAAACGGATATTCTGTTTTAGATATGGTAAAAGCATTCAGCAAAGCATGCGGAAAAGAAATCAAATACGAAATTAAACCACGCAGAGCGGGAGACATTGCGGCATGCTACGCAGACCCTGCAAAAGCAAAGGCAGAATTAGGCTGGGAAGCAGAAAGAGGACTCGACGAAATGTGCGAAGACTCATGGAGATGGCAGTCAAATAATCCAAACGGATACGCAGAATAGGAAGCAGATAAAAAATAGATTGTGTTTTAATACACAGTCTATTTTTTATTCCTTTCAAAATGGAGGAAAGGGTGGTATAATAGAATATTATATTAAGGTTTTATAGAGGGTAGGTATATGAAGAAAGAGATTCAGTTTAAAGGACAACTCCGACTGTATATGCAGTGGCCGGCAATCATGATGATTCTGCTTGTAGCGATGAATATATGGATTTACCAGATTGACAAAAAAGCGGGATTTGTAATGACAGCCTTTGTTTTGATTTACGGAGTGATTGTAGGAATACTTTATTTCTATAATAAATCACTGTTGTTGTCGGAACTCGTGGAATTTGCGGGACAGTACGGAGCGGTTCAGAATGTATTATTAAAGGAATTGTCAATACCGTATGTTATCCTTTTGGAGGACGGAAATGTCATTTGGGGCAATGAGCAATTTTCTGAAATGATGGAAGGAAGAAAAGAGAAATATTTAAGCAAGTATATTCCGGAACTGAACAGAGGACTGTTCCCGTCAAAAGAGGGTGTGAAGACAAAGACGGAGATATCTTACGGGGATAGGGAATATGAGGTGGAATTTTCTAAAATATCCGTTCAGGATTTCAACGAGGCAGAACCGCTTGTGGAGATTCCAAAAGGAAAAGATTATTTTATCACCGCATATTTTCGTGATATTACGGAATTGAAAAGATATATCAGAGAGAACGATGAGCAGCGTCTCGTTTCGGGATTGATTTACATTGATAACTATGACGAGATTATGGACAGCGTAGAGGAAGTAAGACAGAGTCTTCTTGTGGCACTGATAGACCGTAAAATCAACCAGTATATTGCCAATGCAGACGGAATTGCGAAGAAACTGGAGAAGGACAAATATTTTATTGTCATCAAGAAGCATTTCTTTGAGCAGATGAAGGAAGACCGTTTTTCTGTTTTGGAGGACGTGAAGAATGTCAGTATCGGAAATGATGTTCCGGCTACACTCAGCATAGGTTTTGGACTGAGCAGCGACACCTATGCACAGAGTTACAACTATGCCCGTGTATCTATCGACCTTGCTCTTGCAAGAGGCGGCGATCAGGCGGTTGTAAAATCTCCGGAGGGAATCGAGTATTTCGGAGGAAAGAGAGAACAGACTTCTAAGAACACCAGAGTAAAAGCTCGTGTTAAGGCGGAGGCGCTGCGTGAGTTTATCGCAGCGAAAGACCGTGTTATCATTATGGGACATAAAATCGGAGATGTGGATTCATTCGGTGCGGGTATCGGTATTTACCGCGCGGTGACGGAGATGGAGAAAGAGGCACATATTGTCATCAATGACATTACAAGTTCTGTGCGCCCGCTTTACGAATCGTTTACGAAAAATCCGGCGTACCCTGACGATATGTTCCTCACATCTAAAAATGTGGAAGATTATGTAGATAACAATACAATGGTAGTTGTCGTGGATACAAATAAGAGAGAACTGACAGAGTGCGAGGACTTGCTTGACTGGGCGAAAATGATTGTCGTTTTAGACCATCACAGACAGGGAAGTGACGTGATAGAGGGAGCAGTTCTTTCCTATATTGAACCGTATGCTTCTTCCACATGTGAGATGGTTGCAGAGATTTTACAGTATATTGTAGACGACGTAAAACTTCCGTCTATGGAAGCGAGCAGTATGTATGCGGGAATTATGATTGATACAAATAACTTTATGAACCGTGCGGGAGTTCGTACATTTGAAGCGGCGGCATTCTTGAGACGGTGTGGGGCAGACATTACATTTGTGAGAAAAATGTTCCGTGAAGATATGGAAACGTACCGTGCGAAAGCAGAAATTATAAGCAGTGCGGAAGTGTATCGCGATATTTATGCGATTGCCCGCAGTGAAAACCTGAAGATTGACAGCCCTACGATCGTGGGGGCTCAGGCGGCGAATGAACTGCTTGATATTGGAAATGTAAAGGCGTCTTTTGTTTTGACTCAGTATAATGGGAAAATTTATGTCAGCGCAAGGTCTATTGACGAGGTAAATGTACAAATTATTATGGAAAGAATCGGCGGAGGCGGGCATATGACTACTGCCGGAGCACAGTTTGCCCACACGGATATGGATAAGGCTATTGACGTATTGAAACAGACGATTGACGTGATGATTGAAGAAGGAGATATTTAAGATGAAAGTAATATTATTGGAAGACGTAAAATCACTTGGAAAAAAAGGACAGATTGTAAATGTAAATGACGGATATGCAAGAAACTTTATTTTGCCGAAGAAATTAGGGTTGGAAGCGACAGGCAAAAACTTAAATGATTTAAAATTACAGAATGCAAATAAGGAAAAACTTGCACAGGAAGTGCTGGAGGCAGCGCAGGAACTTGCGAAAAAGATTGAGGCAGGTAAAATTGTTGTTCCAATTAAAGTGGGAGAAGGGGGAAGAACATTCGGCTCTATTTCCACAAAGGAAATTGCGATAGAAGTAAAAAATCAGATGGGTTATGATATTGATAAAAAGAAAATTCAGTTAAAAGATGCCATCAAAACTTTGGGAACACATAACGTTCCAATTAAATTACATCAGAAAGTAGTTGCAGAACTGAAAGTAAATGTAACGGAAGGCTAGGAGGAAAACCGCATGGACGAGGCACTCATCAAAAGAGTTTTGCCACATAGTATAGAGGCGGAGCAGTCGGTTGTCGGCGCGATGCTGATGGACAAAGACGCAATCATGACAGCGGCAGAGATTATCAGCGGGGAAGACTTTTATCAGACGTCCTACGGAGTTATTTTTGATGCTATCGTAGAATTGTTTAATGAGGGGAAACCGGTGGATTTGATTACTCTTCAGGAGAGATTGAAGGAAAAAGATGTTCCTGCGGAGATTAGCAGCCTTGAATTTGTAAGAGATTTGGTGACGGCCGTTCCGACTTCCGCAAATATAAAATATTATGCGGAGATTGTGTCTGAGAAAGCAATGCTGCGCCGTCTGATTAAATTAAATGAAGAGATTGCGAATACATGTTATTTGGCGAAAGAGCCGCTGGAAGCAGTCCTTGAGATGACGGAGAAGAAGGTTTTTGAACTTGTGCAGAAGCGAAACTCAGGCGATTTTGTTCCGATTAAACAAGTTGTATTAAATGCGTTGGAGAGAATTGAGAAAGCCTCCAAAAACAAGGGAACGGTAACGGGGATTCCTACAGGATTTTTGGATTTGGACTATAAGACATCGGGGCTTCAGCCTTCAGACTTAATTCTGGTTGCCGCCAGACCATCTATGGGAAAAACCGCATTCGTATTGAACATTGCACAGCATGTTGCGTTTAAGGAGAATAAGTCCGTTGCCATTTTCAGTCTGGAGATGTCAAAAGAACAGTTGGTCAATCGTCTGTTCTCTCTTGAGTCACAAGTGGACGCCCAGTTGCTTAGGACAGGTAATCTGAAAGATTCCGACTGGGAAAAATTGATTGAGGGGGCTGGAATTATCGGGAAATCCAATCTGATTATTGATGATACTCCCGGAATTTCCATTTCTGAATTGAGATCTAAATGTAGAAAATATAAATTGGAAAAAGGCTTGGACATTATCATCATCGACTACCTGCAGTTGATGACTGGACGTGTCGGCGGGAGAAGTGAGTCGAGACAACAGGAAATCTCAGATATTTCACGTTCTCTGAAAGGGCTGGCAAGAGAATTGAACGTGCCGGTTATTGCCTTATCACAGTTGAGCCGTGCCGTGGAACAGCGTCCCGACCACAGACCGATGATGTCGGATTTGCGTGAATCCGGTGCGATTGAGCAGGACGCGGACGTTGTTATGTTTATTTACCGTGATGACTATTATAATAAAGATACGGAAATGAAAAACGTGGCGGAAATCATTATCGCAAAGCAGAGAAACGGTCCGATCGGTACAGTCAATCTGACATGGCTGCCAAACTATACGAAGTTTGCAAATTATTTAAAGAAAGAATAGGAAGAACTCCTGATGATATTCATCGGGAGTTTCTTTTTGTCTAAAATTCTTAAAGATTTTTATACAGCCTGTTTTTAAAAAGAAATATGACAAGCATATTTTCATAAAAAATAAGAACTATAAAACTATAAATTAGTAAATCTGTATAATTATAATCGTGATTAACTGGTAAAATATCACAAATAAGAGAAAATAATGAAAAAAAACAAGTAAAAAATGCAAATCATAAATTTTTGTGCAGAGATATACTTAAAATAGTATTCTCAAACAATATAAAAAGGAAGGAAATAATATGAAAAGGAAGAATTTGAAAAAAGTTTTGGCAGGGTTATGTGCGCTCACATTAACTGCGACTTCTATTCCATTTTCGACACAGGCAGAGGCAACAAAAGAGACGCCGAAAAAAGAAAGCGGACTGCGTCTCCGGTACGACGAGCCTGCGTCAAAAGGGAAGAATATTTTAAATGGCGGAAGTTTTGGCACGACGGCAGAAGACAACACATGGCAGCAGCATACACTTCCGATTGGAAACAGTTTTATGGGAGCAAATGTTTATGGTGAAATCGGTAAGGAAAGACTGACATTTAACCAGAAGACACTTTGGAACGGTGGTCCAAGTACAAGCAGACCGAATTACAAAGGCGGTAATAAAGATACAGCGGACAATGGAAAGAAAATGTCTGACGTATATAAGGAAATTATCGAGTTGTATAAGAAGGGCGAAGATGCCAAAGCAAATGAACTTGCAAAGAAATTAACGGGAGAAGTTGCAGGTTACGGCGCTTACCAGTCATGGGGAGATATTTATGTTGATTTTAAGTTTGATGAAAGTCAGGCGAAAAATTATGTCCGTGATTTAAACATGGAAAATGCAGTGGCATCAGTTGACTTTGATTACAAAAATACAAAGATGCACAGAGAATACTTTGTCAGTTATCCTGATAACGTATTGGCGATGAAATTTACTGCAGACGGCAATGAAAAATTAAACTTAGACATTTCATTCCCGATTGATAACGCAGAAGGTGTTACAGGTAAAAAACTGGGAAAAGATGTACAGACAACGGTTAAGGATAATACGATTACAGTTGCTGGAGAAATGCAGGATAACCAGTTAAAACTGAACGGAAAACTGAAAGTGGAGACGGAGAATGGTACTGTAGAGGCGAAAGACGGAGATAAACTTCATGTTGCCAACGCTTCAGAAGTAACTGTCTATGTTTCAGCGGATACGGATTACAAAAACGATTATCCAAAATACCGCACAGGCGAGACAAAAGAACAGTTAAACGACAGTGTACAGAAGACAATTGATAAAGCAAGCAAAAAGGGATACGAGAAAGTAAAAGAAGATCATATCGCTGACTATACGGAAATTTTTGACCGTGTAGATTTGGATTTGGGCCAGAGTGTTCCAACAAAAACGACAGATGTTTTGTTAAATGATTACAAGGCAAAGAAAAACACGGCGGCAGAAGACCGTGCATTGGAAGTTATGCTGTTCCAGTACGGAAGATATTTGACAATCGCTTCTTCAAGAGCAGGCGATTTACCTTCCAACTTACAGGGAGTATGGCAGAACCGTGTAGGTGACCATACCAGAGTTCCGTGGGCATCAGACTACCATATGAATGTAAACTTACAGATGAATTACTGGCCGACTTATTCTACAAATATGGCAGAGTGTGCGACTCCGCTTGTAGATTATATTAATTCCCTTGTTGAACCGGGAAAAGTAACCGCAAAAACATATTTCGGTGTGGAAAACGGCGGATTTACCGCACATACACAGAATACACCGTTTGGCTGGACTTGTCCGGGTTGGGATTTCAGTTGGGGCTGGTCACCGGCTGCACTTCCGTGGATTTTACAGAACTGTTGGGAATACTATGAATATACAGGCGATGTAAAATATATGGAAGAACATATTTATCCGATGTTAAAAGAGGCGGCATTGTTATATGATCAGATTTTGATTGAGGATACGAAAACAGGAAGACTTGTTTCCGCACCGGCATATTCTCCTGAACACGGACCGGTTACAGCGGGAAATACATATGAGCAGTCATTGATCTGGCAATTATACGAAGATGCGGCTACAGCTGCAGAAATTTTAAATGTAGACAAGGATAAGGCAGCACAGTGGCGTGAAAGACAGGCTAAATTAAAACCAATCGAGATTGGTGACAGCGGTCAGATTAAAGAATGGTATACAGAAACAACATTAGGAAGTATGGGACAAAAAGGACACAGACACATGTCACATTTACTCGGACTTTTCCCTGGAGACTTGATTTCTGTAGACAATCCGGAATTTATGGACGCAGCCATCGTTTCTCTGAAAGAAAGAGGAGAAAAGAGTACAGGCTGGGGAATGGGACAGAGAATTAATGCGTGGGCAAGAACCGGAGACGGAAATCAGGCACACAAATTAATTCAGAATTTATTTAATGACGGTATCTATCCAAACCTTTGGGATACACACACACCATTCCAGATTGACGGAAACTTTGGTATGACATCAGGCGTGTCAGAAATGTTATTGCAGAGCAACATGGGATATATCAACATGCTTCCTTCGTTACCTGACGTGTGGGCAAACGGAAGCGTAAAAGGTCTTGTTGCACGCGGTAACTTTGAAGTAAGCATGAAATGGGCTGACAAAAATGTAACAGAGGCAACTATTTTATCTAACAATGGCGGAACGGCAACTGTACAGGTAAAAAATGCTTCTTTGGCTACTGTTTTAGATGAAAACGGAAAAGTAGTAGATGTAAAACCGGTTTCAGCAGACAGAATTTCATTTGAGACAACAAAAGGTCAGACATACACAATTAAAAATATTCCTGAGGGTGTAGAAACACCGACAGGTCTTGCAGCAGAGAGAGTGGACGATAACAGCGTAGATTTAACTTGGGACGAAGCAAAAACTGAAGGAAGAACATTTAACGTATACCGCAAAGTAGAAAATGGTGACGTACAGTTAATCGCAAGTGATGTAAAAACAAACTCTTACAAAGACATTACTGCAGATAAAAGACTGGGAGCAATGAAATACCAGATTACAGCGGTAGTTGCCGGTCAGGAATCAAAGAAATCAGAGTTCGTTTCCGTAAACGATATGAGTGATATGGCAGGCATGATTGATGATACCGACAGCCGTGTGGTATATCAGGGAGCATGGGGAGACTGGAAAGAAGACGTAAACTACAATGGTACAATCAAATATTTGAACACACCACAGGGAGGCGAAACGGCTTCACTTACATTTGTGGGAACAGGCATTGAAGTTATTACCTGTACAAACCATGACAGAGGGAAAATAGAAGTATTGATCGATGGCAAGTCCTATGGAGAAGTGGATACATACAGTGCACAGACAAAACGTCAGCAGACTATATTCACAAAGAAAGATTTGTCTGAAAAACCTGAGAAACATACAATTACTTTAAAAGTATTAAATAAGAGCAGCCAGGGTGAAGGAAAATCTACAAAAGTAGAATTAGATGCTTTCAACGTATTAGACAGTACAACTGTAAAACCTTCTTCTGTAAAAGTGGCTACAGTATCAGGTATCACAACAGTAGGAAAAGCAAACAGCACTGTACAGATGAAAGCAGAAGTGTTGCCAAAAGACGCTAAAGATAAGAGTGTAACATGGTCATCTTCAGACAATTCGATTGCAACGGTAGATGAAAAAGGTGTTGTAACTGTAAAAGAGCAAAACGGTGATGTGAAAATTACAGCAACATCAAAAGCAGATGCATCGAAAAAAGGAGAGATGACATTAAAAGTTGCCATTAAGAAAAATAATGAAGTTCAGGAAACAGTTGTGGAAGATGGAACAAAAAATGGCAGCACAGGTACCAGAAACGATAAAATCACATGGAATGGAACGTGGACTACATGGGCTGGTGAAACAAAGCATCACGGCGGAACGAAAACAGAAACCGGAAGCGGAGCAGATGCCGTAGGCACTTACTTTGAATACAAATTCACAGGAACGGGAATTGAAGTTTACAGCCATAAAAATACAACACAGGCAAGTTTTGCAGTATATATTGACGGTAATTTAGTACAGGATAATGTTTCCCTTGATGGAAATGATGTGGCGCAGTCATTGGTATACTCTAATAAAAATCTTACAAATGCAGAGCATACAATTAAGTGCGTTGTAAAAGCGAGAGACGGAAAAAATCAGGCAAACCTTGATTATTTAAAAATCTTCTCACCTGTGGAGAGTGTTAAAGTAGACAAATCTAAATTACAGGATACAATTACAGAGGCGTCAAAACTTTCTGAAGATGCATACGCAAAAGATAAATGGGCAACATTTAAAGAAGTTTACGATAAAGCCGTTGAAGTAATGAATAAAGACGCTGCGACACAGGAAGAAGTTGATAAGGCGCAGAAAGATTTGGCAGATGCAATTAAAGCGCTTGGAAAAGCGCAGGCTCCTGTCGTAACAGATGAAACAGGAAAAGCAATTCTTGTTGAATCTAAGTTGGTTGCATTAGAGTGGGATACAGTTCGCGGAGCAACATCTTACGAAATCGTAGATGAAGAGCATAACGTGAAGGCAGAAGCAACAGATACATTTGTAAAAGTAACCGGATTGAAACCGGGAACAACATATAACTTCAAGATTTACGCAGTAAATGAAGGCGGAAAATCAGCGAAAGCAATTGAAGTAAATCATGTGACAACAACAGATCCAAATGCAGACAACACACTTCCTTCCGTAACAGATATTGTAAAAACGGTTATCGGAAAAGACAGTGTAAAATTAACATGGAAAGCGCCGGCAGGCACAGAAGCAGCAGGATACACAGTATATGTGGACGGTGTGAAAAAAGGAACAACAGATAAAGAAGAGTTCACTTTGGCAGGTCTTGAAAAAGACAAGACATATGTAGTAAAAATCATTGCATTCGACAATGAGGGACATCAGTCACTTCCGGCACAGTTTGCATTTGTATTCAGCGAAGAAAAAGAAGAACAGGTAATCGTAAGTGTATCAGAACCTGCAGGATTAACGGTAGAAAAAGGAACTGCTTTTGATAAGTTAAATTTACCAAAAACAGTTATGGTACAGTTAGAATCAGGTTTAAACAAAGAACTTTCAGTTAAATGGCAGAAAGGCGATTACAACGAAAAAGAAGACGGTGTTTACACACTGAAAGGAAAACTAGAATTAAAAGACAATATTACAAATCCAAATAATATTTCTGCAACAATTAAAGTAACTGTTAAATCAGAAACAATTACTCCGCCGAATCCGGACGGAAGCGGAGATAACAATAATGGCAATAACAATAATGGAAGTAACAGTGGAAATAATGGCGGAAATACAAATGGAGGCAACAACAACCCTAATAGTCCTGTAAAAACAGGAGATACAGCACCTATTGCATTGTGGGGACTTATCGGATTATGTGCTATTGCAGGCATTGGATTTGTAGTTAGAAAAAGAAGAGTGAAATAAAAATTAATACAAAAACGGGTACATAACAAATGGTGTTATGTACCCATTTTTTAGACTTCTCCGGCGCCTAACAGTCGTCTTAATTTTCTTGCGGGAGATTTTCCTGCTTCTTTTCGCAATGTCTGCTGTTGGCGAATAAGGGAATCCAGTTTTTTGAAACGCTCTTCTTCCTGCCGTTCTTTTGCCTGCAGGAGAAAACCGACTTCTTTTGTCACCTTGTCACTCACTGCTCTTGTAACAGATTCTTCTAATATTTTATTGTTTTGCGCAAGAATATTTTGAAAAGCCTGTCCAAGAAGTGCCTGTACCTGTTCACGTTTATGATCCTGTACAACTTCGGCTTTGGAAACCGTTACCTCGTGCATGTTTTTTGCCTGTGACATTTTCTGTTCTTTCAGGCGAATAATGTCGGGAATCATTGCTTTTAAGTCCTTCAAAAACATTCCCTGTTCTTTCAGTTCCTTGATACAACGGAATAATTGTATGTTCTCTTCTGTATAGTACCGATGCCCCATTTCCGTACGCCCGATAGGGAGTTCCAGTTCTTCTTCCCAATAGCGCAGAACGTGAGTCTCTACGTTGACACGTTTTGACGCCTCGGAAATCATATAATGGACTTCGCCCATATAATCGCCTCCTAAGTTGTTCTATATCGTTTTAAGACATATTTATCATACCACAGAATATAGGGAAAATAGGGAAGTTTTGACCGCAAGTTTTGACAATATTCGTGAAGATTTGAGAGAACATAAAAAAGAGAGCATTGCCTTTGCAATACCCTCTTTAGACTGTTGCTCACTATACGATTTTATATTATTCAGCAGAAATTGCTCCTGTTGGACACTGCGCTGCACAAGCACCACAGTCTACACAAGCGTCAGCAGAAATTTCGTAGTGGTCAGCACCCTGTGAGATTGCTCCTACTGGACATTCAGCTTCGCAAGCACCACAACTTACACATTCATCACTAATTACGTGTGCCATAGTATGTATCCTCCTTTTCGTTTGGTAAATAGTTTCACCGTTTATAGTTCCTATTTTAATACAAAACAAAGAAAGATACAAGAGAATTTATGCTCTGAATTTAATACAAGTTTTCCTTTTTGCCTTTTTTATAGGCGGAAAGAATAATGTTTTTGGCCGCAGCCGCCTCTTCTTTCGTTGCCTCGCGGGTGTCTTTCAGTGGGTAGTCCATACCCAGATTATCGTACTTTACTTTTCCCATGGAGTGGTATGGGAGAACGTCGAGCGCTTTTACGTTGTTTAAGGTACTTATAAATTTACCCAAGCGTTCCAAATATTCCTGGTACAGTGTAATGCCCGGAACGACAACGTGACGAATCCATACAGGGACGTTCTTCCCGTCAAGATATTTTGCGAAAGCAAGAATATTTTTATTTGAGTGTCCTGTCAATTCTTTATGTTTTTCGTCATCAATGTGTTTGATGTCGAGCATGACTAAATCAGTAAGTCCAAGCAGAATATTTAATTTATTCATAAAGACTTCATTTTCAGGCTGGAACATAACTCCTGAGGAATCTATACAGGTGTGAATTCCGTCTTTTTTTAACTGAGTGAATAATTCGATAAGGAAATCCATCTGCATCATCGGTTCGCCGCCTGTAACGGTCACGCCGCCATTGCGGTAAAACGGACGGTTTGTATAAAAGCCTTCCAATACTTCCGCAACAGTGTGCTGTTCGCCTGTATTTACTTTCCAAGTGTCAGGGTTGTGACAATACTGACATCTCATCGGGCAACCCTGCAGGAAAACAACGTAGCGGATTCCCGGTCCGTCAACCGTCCCACAACTCTCAATAGAGTGGATATAACCTTTTGTCATGATAAAACCTCCTCGTATTTTGTATGCTAATAACTCGCAAAACGCCCTGTCGGGCTATTCCGTCGCTACACGACTATTTTGCTCGTATATATTCATGCGCGATAAAAAGTGTCCGCGCTTACTCGCAAAACGCCCTGTCGGGCTATTCCGTCGCTACACGACTATTTTGCTCGTATACGTGCGTCCACTCCGTTAATGCAAAACCGGACAAATCCTCATGCAAGCATGAATTTGCCCGGTTTGATTAACGTCTGAATTTTATCGCTTACATGCCTTCGTGGAATGTACGTGAAATAACGTCGTCCTGCTGTTCTTTTGTTAATTTAATAAAGTTTACTGCGTATCCTGAAACACGAACTGTTAACTGTGGGTAGTTTTCAGGGTGTTTCTGAGCGTCTAATAATGTTTCTCTTGTGAAAACATTTACGTTTAAGTGGTGTCCGCCCTGTTCTACATAACCGTCTAACATATTTACTAAATTATCAATCTGCTGCTGATTTACTGCCATAGTAATTACCTCCTATATTGTTTTATCTACTATTCGTTGTCAATGCTTTCCATAATGTTTGGAATGTTACAAGCCTGATTTCCGCATTCTTCGATTCTGTCTAAGTCAAGATCTCCTGCAAAAATCTGGTCTTCTTTTCCTAATGCTCCAGGAATGATTGAGAATGTATTTGAAATACCGTCCTGAGCATGTCTGAATGGGATCTTAGCAACTGATGCAAGAGATGCTAATGCTCCGTGAGAGTCACGTCCGTGCATTGGGTTTGCTCCCGGTGCTAATGGTTCTCCCATTTTTCTTCCGTCAGGTGTGTTACCTGTTTTCTTACCATATACTACGTTAGAAGTAATTGTTAAGATAGAAGTTGTTGGAACACCGTGACGATATGTGTGGTGTTTTCTTACTTTGTCCATAAATGAACGAACGATGTCAACTGCGATTTCGTCAACACGGTCATCGTTGTTTCCGTATTTAGGGAAATCTCCTTCTACTTTGTAATCTACAACTAATCCGTCTTCATCTCTTACAGGTGTTACTTTAGCGTATTTAATAGCGCTTAATGAGTCGGCAACTACAGAAAGTCCTGCGATACCTGTAGCAAAGTAACGTTTTACATCTCTGTCATGAAGAGCCATCTGAAGTTTTTCGTAAGAATATTTATCATGCATATAATGAATGATATTTAATGTATTTACATAAAGTCCTGCTAACCATTCCATCATGTCGTCGAATTTCTGCATTACATCATCGTAATCAAGAACATCGCCTTCTACTGCGCGGTATTTTGGTCCAACCTGAATTTTAAGTTTTTCATCAATACCACCGTTGATAGCGTATAATAAACATTTTGCAAGGTTTGCACGTGCTCCGAAGAACTGCATTTCTTTACCAACTCTCATTGAAGATACACAGCAAGCGATTGCGTAGTCATCTCCGTGAGTCTGACGCATTAAATCATCATTTTCATACTGGATAGAAGATGACTTGATTGACATCTTAGCACAGTATTCTTTGAATGCGTGTGGTAAACGTGTTGACCAAAGAACTGTTAAGTTTGGTTCCGGAGCAGTTCCTAAGTTGTCTAATGTGTGTAAGTAACGGAATGATGTTTTTGTAACAAGTGGACGTCCGTCAACACCAACACCACCGATTGATTCTGTTACCCATGTTGGGTCACCTGAGAATAATGCGTTGTATTCAGGTGTACGTGCAAATTTAACAAGACGTAATTTCATAATAAAGTGGTCAATGTATTCCTGAGCCTGTTCTTCTGTGATTAATCCTCTGTCTAAATCACGTTTGATATAGATATCGATAAATGTAGAAGTACGTCCAAGACTCATGGCAGCACCGTTCTGTTCTTTAACTGCTGCAAGGTATCCGAAGTATAACCACTGAATTGCTTCTTTTGCGTTTGAAGCAGGTTTTGTAATATCGTATCCGTAGATTTCACCTAATTTAGCTAAGTCGCTAAGTGCACGGATCTGTTCAGATAATTCTTCGCGAAGACGAATGTTATCTCCTGTCATTCTTACTAAAGAAGTAGCAAGCTGCTGTTTCTTATCTTCGATTAACCAGTCTGTTCCGTATAATGCAACACGACGGTAGTCACCGATGATACGACCACGTCCGTAAGCATCAGGAAGTCCTGTGATGATAGCGGATTTTCTTGCAAGTCTCATTTCAGGTGTGTAAGCATCAAATACACCCTGATTATGTGTTTTTCTGTATTCTGTAAAGATTTTTACGATTTCAGGGTCTACTTCGTATCCGTTTTCATGACAAGCATTCTGTGCCATACGGATACCACCAAATGGCTGAAGGGAACGTTTGAAAGGTTTGTCTGTCTGGAAACCAACGATCTGCTCTAAGTCTTTGTTTAAATATCCAGGTCCGTGAGAAGTAATTGTAGATACGATTTTTGTATCCATGTCTAATACTCCGCCTGCTTCGCGTTCCTGTTTAGAGAGATCCATTACCTGAGCCCAAAGTTTTGTAGTAGCTTCTGTTGGTCCTGCTAAGAAAGAGTCGTCTCCTTCATATGGAGTGTAGTTCTCCTGAATAAAGTTACGGACATTTACAGATGTACGATTCCAGCGACCAGGTTTAAATCCGTCCCAACTCGCATTCCAGTTTTTTTCCATTTTAAAAATCCTCCTAAATATGTTTACTTTATAATGTCACCAGAAGAGTGTATTTATACACAATTCTTTAGTTTGTTAAAATATTCACTACGCTTAGATTATAAGGAAAAAAGAAACACCAGTCAATAGTATAACAACGGTTAGATTGTACTAAATTGAATACAGTATACAAGTGAGTACAATTTTCCTTTGCCAAATCGTAAAATTAAGAAAATATTTATTCTTTTTTCACAAAATTAGTGTATAGTAACATTATTAAAAAAAGAATGTAAAATAATTAGGAGTGTATAAAGAGATGAAAAGAAAGTTACAGGTGCTTTTAAGCTTAGTCTGCACTGCGGTATTATTTTCTTCATGTGCCTCAACAGACACACAGAAAGAGAACGTGACACAAAAAGAAGAAGGAAGAAAAGTAAATGAAAAGCAGAGCAATCTTGATGTATTAAATCCAATTGCATACAGCGATGTGTCGGGAATCAAACTTGAACCAGGTTCTTACATATCTATAATAGGAAAGAGCAATAACGGTGAATTTTGGGAGGAAGTAAAAGCGGGAGCAGAGAGAGCGGCGGAAGATTTGAATGCCGCTTTAGGATATAAAGGGGAAGACAAGATTAAAGTAAATTATAGCGGGGCTTCCAAAGGTGAGAATATTGAGGATCAGATTAATATTTTAGATGAGGAACTGGCCAGAAATCCGGTTGCTGTCGGAATAGCGATTATTGACTCAACGGCCTGTGAAGTGCAGTTTGATTTGGCTGCGGAGAATGGTATTCCGATTGTTGCATTTGACTCGGGAAGCGATTACAAAAATATTCAGGCAATGTGTTCAGCGAACAACAGCGAAATCGGTAAAACAGGCGCTACAAAGTTGGCATCTGTTTTGGACGATACAGGTGAAGTGGCATTGTTTGTACACGATAAAGAATCCACAAGTGCAAAACTTCGTGAAGAAGGATTTTTAAAAGAGATACAGGAAAATCACCCTAATATTAAAGTCCCTCTTGTGTACCATTTAGATGACTTGGAAGAAACAGCGAAGACGATTGCTTCCGAGAGAAATAAGAACAAGAAGGAGGGAGAGAAAGATGTTCTCCCTGAGGAGATAACACAGACGGAAGCGATTCAGTATGTGTTGAAGAAAAACCCTAATATAAAAGGTTGTTTCTCAACAAATATTAGTGCAAACGAGGAATTGCTGACAGCGTTGGAAGGGGAAGACAGAGATTTAAAAATTATTTCAGTGGACGGTGGAGAAAGCCAGTTACAAGCGCTCAAAGATGGAAAAGTGAACGGTCTGATTGTGCAGAATCCATATGCGATGGGGTATGCTACAGTGATTTCAGCGGCGAGAGCGTCACTTGGAATGGGAAATCAGGCATTTATTGATTCAGGATTTATTTGGGTTACAAAAGATAATATGAATAAGAAAACAATTAAGAGAATGTTATATTAAAAGAGAGGGAGAAAATTACATTTCTCCCTCTTTACTTTTTGGAAAGCGAGAAAATAAATTCTGTTCCAACCCCTTCGGTGCTGATAACATTAATACTTTCTCCGTGTGCGTTGATAATTTCTTTCACGATGGCAAGTCCAAGCCCCGTTCCCTTTTTGTCTTTACCTCGTGACAAATCTGTCTTATAAAAACGTTCCCAGATTTGATTAATGCTTTTCTTAGGAATGCCGATACCGGCGTCCTTTACGGAAACAAAAACTTTGCCTCCATGTTCGGTTGTTTCCACATAGATACTGGAATCCGCATTGCTGAACTTAACTGCGTTATCAAGGAGATTGTATAAAACCTGTTGGATTTTCCGCTTATCCGCATAGACAAAAATCGTTTTGGAGGCAAATAAAAGTTCAATGGAAATTTTTTTTGCCGTGCATCTTCCCTCAAAAGAGATAGCGGTGGTACGTATAATCTCGTGAATGTCAAAAGAACTTTTGTCCAGCAGCAGTTCTTTTGTGTCAAATTCATTTAAAGTAAGCAAATCCTGTGTTAAATCCGTAAGTCTTTCCGTTTCAAATAAGATAATGTTTAAATATTTGTCATACATTTCTACCGGAATGGTTCCGTCCGCAATGGCATTGACATAGCCTTTGATGGAGGTGAGAGGTGAACGGAAATCGTGGGAAACATTTGCGATAAATTTCTTCTGATAACTGTTCATATCTTTTAACTGGTTGGACATATAGTTTAAAGATGCCGACAGGTAGCCGACCTCATCATCGGTATTGATGTGTATTTCATGGTCCAAATTTCCGGACGCATATTGTTTTGCCGCCTCGGTAATTTTTCTAAGGGGACGGTAAATAAAAAAGTGCAGTCCCAATAAAATAGAGAACGACAAAATATAGATTACGAGCAAAGTGATATATACAACATTCAAAATCGAATCTTTCGTTTCCGTCAAATCAGAATAAGATTTGTGAATTAAAATATATCCTTTCGTATAAAACCCTTGTGTTACCGGGGCGATTACCGTAATCATTTCTTCCGAAAAATAATTATGATAATTTCCGATAAGATACTGCTCATTTCCTGCCTCAGCCGGATTAAAATCGGTAATCTGAGCGGGACTGGAGGTGGAAGGATTACTGTGGGAGGACAGTAGAAGCTTTCCGTTTCTGTCCGTAATCCATACATCTGCGTGCAGATAAGCAGTCAACCCGTTCAACTGCACCTGCGTATCATTTAGTGAAAGTGTATTGGTGAAGAAACCGGGAAGATATTCTTTTCCCATTAAATTGGCTTCTTTATATAACTCTCCTCCAATCTTTGTCTCCAGATTTGTTGCAAGGAGAGTTGAACCTAAAGTGGCAACAGTAAAAATACTGAGAAAACCAAAAGCGATATAAATCAAAATAAACTTTAAATAGAGGGTGCTTCGCATATTACTTTACCTCAAATTTGTATCCGATGCCCCACACTGTTCCAAGACTCCATGTAGGGTGATCTTTGATTTTTGCGCGAAGTCTCTTAATGTGTACGTCCACTGTTCGGGTGTCTCCCATGTAGTCATACCCCCAAATCTGATCTAATAACTGTTCCCTTGTGAAAACCTGATTTGGCGATGCGGCTAGAAAATAGAGCAGTTCCAGTTCCTTTGGCGGCATTTCCACAGGAAGGTCGTCGACAGTGACGGAATAGTTTGTCAGATTGATTTCAATCCCCGGGTAAACTACACATTTTCCTTTGTCTGCCACAGGAATCTCCTGCTTGGCAGGCTGGTAACGGCGAAGAACAGCCTTCACCCTCGCCACAAGTTCCTTTGCATCGAACGGTTTAATCATATAGTCGTCCGCACCGAGTTCCAGACCGAGTACCTTATCAAAAATTTCTCCTTTTGCGGAGAGCATAATAATCGGTGTGTTGGATTTCGCACGTATCTCCCGGCAGACCTGATAACCGTCGATACCCGGCAGCATCAGGTCGAGAAGAATTAAATTAGGCTGATAGGAATCAAATGTAGTCAGCGCCTCCTCACCATCATGTACCATCATTGTGTCAAAGCATTCTTTTGTCAGATAGAGAGAAATCAGTTCTGCAATGTTTTCATCATCATCTACAATTAGGATTTTTTGTTTTGTTACCATAAGTGTCTCCTTTTCTTTTATTTGAACTCAACGATAGTTACACCGGCATCGCCCTCACCGAAAGCACCGAGGCGGTATGATTTAACATATTTAAGCCGTTTTAAATAATTGTGAATTCCCTGACGCAGCGCTCCCGTTCCTTTACCGTGTACGATTCGCACCGGGGTTAAATGTGCAAGATAGGCGTCATCTAAATATTTATCCAGTTCCGCGATTGCCTCATCGACAGTTTTCCCAAGCAGGTTGATTTCAGGACTGACGGAAAGGGATTTACTCATTTTCATTTTTCCGCTTGAAGTTCTTCTCATCTGTTTTGCGGTGATGGTCATTGGCTCTTCAATGATTTCCAAGTCAGAAATATTTACCTGAGAGCGGAGAATACCCATCTGTACGAAGAGGTTTCCTTTGGCGTCGGGAAGGGAACTGACTGTTCCGGTTAAGTTCATACTCAATACTTTTACGGATTCGCCCAGTTTAAAATCTCCGGGTTTATGTTGCTTTTTCGGTTTCTTCGGCTGAATGGAAGATTTTTCCTGTGTTTTGGAAATCTTTTGGCGGAGACGTTCGCGCTCTCTTTCCATTTCTGCAACCGAAATATTCTCTTTTCCAAATTTGCGGAAGTTTTTCATTGTCTCGTCGGCAACTTCTTTGGCGTCACGGAGAATTGCGTTGGCTTTCTCGTTTGCTTCGCGCAAAATACGTTCTTTCTGCTCGTCCAAACGAACCTGTTTTTGCTCAACACGAGATTTTAACTGCTGCATTTCCTGCTTGTAGGAAGCAATTTCCGCTCTCTCTTTCTCGATTGTCTTTCTGCTTTCCTCGAGGTCGGAAAGTAAGTCCTCAAAAGATTCATCGTGTTCGGAAAGTTGGCGCTTTGCCTCGTCGATAATATAATCGGGAAGACCGAGTTTTCCGGAAATGGCAAAGGCGTTACTTTTTCCCGGAATACCGAGCAGCAGGCGGTAAGTCGGACGAAGGGTTTCCACATCGAACTCACAGCAGGCATTCTCCACACCCTCGGTGGAAAGAGCAAATATTTTCAGTTCACTATAGTGAGTTGTAGCCATTGTGCGAATGCCCCTCTGATGTAAATGAGAGAGAATGGCAGTTGCCAATGCAGCCCCTTCCGTCGGATCGGTTCCCGCACCTAATTCATCGAAAAGAACGAGGGAATGTTCGTCCACGTCTTTCAAGAAAGAAACAATATTTGTCATATGGGACGAAAATGTACTCAGGCTCTGTTCAATGCTCTGTTCATCTCCGATATCCGCATAGACTTCATGGAATACCGCAAGTTCAGAGCGGTCAAGGGCGGGTATATGAAGACCGGCCTGCCCCATCAAAGTAAACAGACCGACTGTTTTCAATGAAACGGTTTTACCTCCGGTGTTCGGTCCGGTGACGATAAGCAAATCAAAATCTCCGCCCAAAGTCAATGTGATTGGAACAACTTTTTTCTTATCTAAAAGCGGGTGACGTCCCTCACGGATATGAATGTATCCTTTCGTGTTAAAAATAGGTTTGCTGGCGTTCATGGAAAGTGCGAGCATACCTTTGGCAAAAATGAAGTCCAATTCGGTAAGGATAGCAAAATTTGTACGCAATTCCTGTATATATCCTCCTGCCTCTTCGCTTAATCGGGAGAGAATAACTTGAATTTCTTCCTGCTCTTTTCCATAAAGTTCTTTTAAGTCATTGTTTAATTTTACAATCGCCATAGGCTCGATAAATAAAGTGGAGCCTGTTGAAGACTGGTCGTGAATCATGCCCGGGACCTGACTTCTGTATTCTGCTTTTACGGGAATACAGTATCTGTCGCCGCGCATGGTAATGAGTGAATCCTGCAAATAGGATTTCAGTGAACCGCTGACAAGAGAAGTTAACGTAGAGTGAACACGCTCGTTTAATAACTGTATACTTCTTCTGATATGTTTCAGAGTGCTGCTGGCGTCATCACTGATTTCATCTTCCCCTAAAATACAGCGGGAAATCTCATTTGATAAAACTCCCAATGGCTCTAATTGGTTAAAATAGGTGTCCAGACAATCTTCCAAATCGTCCACTGTATCGTGTCTTCCGAAAGATTTCACACGGTTTGTTGCTTGAAGGAGTTTGGCAATGCGAAGAAGTTCGTTGCATGTCAGGACACCGCCCACTTCAAGACGCATCAGGGAATCTTCTATCGGATAACAGCCGCTGAAGGAAATACGTCCTTTTTTTACAATTCTTGTAAATGCAGATGCAGTCTGTTCCTGTGCGAGATTAATATCCCCGATATTGAGCATCGGACTTAACTTCTTACAGCGGTTTTTTCCGCTTGGAGAAGAAGCCTGCTCTTCCAGTAAGTCAATAATTTTATTGTATTCTAATTTTAATTGTGCTTTCTTATTCATAGTCTACCTCAATTTTTTATAGCAAATTACAAAGTCCTATAAATTACATTTTACCTTATTTAAAGGGGAATGAAAAGGAAAATATTGAACAATGAACATCAATCATGTATACTATACAAAGGAGAATAAAGGAGTCGATATATGTCTACGGAATCAAACAAAATCCCACGGGAAGATCCAAACGAACAGAAAGATAAAGAATTTTCCTTTTTGCAGGAAACAATTAAGTCAGAGCAGATGACAGGCAGAAAATTGGCGGGGCGCGTGGTAAAAATAGCGGCGTGCGGACTCTTTTTCGGTCTTATGTCATGTGTCGGATTTTTTGCGTTGAAGCCGTGGGCAGAATCTGCGTTCCATCAAAATACAAATCAGGTTACCATTCCAAAAGATGAGGAGAATGTACAGCCGAAAGAAGAAACGGAACAGGGGCAGGCAAACATTCCTAAAATGACATTACAGAATCAGGAAGAGTTGAATGAAGCATTATTTGAAGTTGCAAAAAAGGCGGAGAAAAGTGTCGTGGAAGTTCGGGGAATTCACGGAAAAGAAGGGTGGATTGAGGAAACATACGACACGGTCAACAGTGTATCCGGTACGATAATAGCGGATACGGGAGTGGAAGTTCTTATTTTGGCAAATAATTCTGTTTTAAAAGATGCGGAGAGTCTGACATGCACTTTTTGTGACGGAAGTACATACGCTGCGGAGATAAAAAAACAGGATAAAAACTTGGGTATCGTCATTTTCAGTGTGAAAAAGGCAGCGATGAACAGCACGACATTACGTCAGGTAAGCACTCTTACACTTGGAAATTCCAACCTTGTTACGCAGGGAGATACATTGATTGCACTTGGTAAACCTTTCGGATATACAAGCGGCATCAGTTATGGCATAGCAAGTGCAGTGGATAAAGAAGTGTCTTTTGCAGATGGGGATTACCGAATGATTTTGTCTGATATTCCGGGCAGCGGTAGTGGCAGCGGTATTTTAATTAATACGGCGGGCGAAGTTGTCGGTATGATCAAACCGAATTTATCCGGCAGTGAAAATGTAACTACAACGAATGCACTGGCGATTTCAGACTTGAAAACAGTGATTGAACTTTTATCCAACGGAAGAGGCGTTTCCTATGTGGGAATTACAGGGACGGAGATTACGGGAAAAATTTCCGAAGAACAGGGGCTTCCGGAGGGAGTGTATGTTAAGAATGTAGATTCGGATTCTCCTGCGATGAAGGCGGGTATTCAGTGTGGAGACATTATCACAAGTGTAGGGAAAACAAAAGTGACTACACAGGACGCATATCAGAGCGCCATCTTGGAATACGAGCCGGGAAGACAGATAGAATTAAGTGGAAAACGAAGAAGCAATAACGGTTATGTAGAAATCAAATTTACCGTAACCGTGGGAAGTAAAGAGTAGTGGGATTCGTTTTTTAGAAAAAATAGAAAAGAAAGAGGAAAGAAATGAAATATATTAACACGTTACATGAAGGGGAGACAGTCAGGGACATTTACTTATGTAAAACAAAACGGTCTGCGGAAACAAGAAATGGAAAACCGTATGATAATCTGCTCCTACAGGACAAAACAGGAACGCTGGACGGGAAAGTGTGGGATCCAAATTCAAGCGGAATAGCAGACTATGATGAAATGGACTTCATCGAAGTGTTTGGAGAAGTCATCAGTTACAACGGCACACTGCAGTTAAATATCCGTCAAATCCGAAAAGCGTTTGAGGACGAATACAATCCGGCAGACTATATGCCTACAAGTGAAAAAAGTGTAGACGTCATGTATGATGAACTGCTCGGATACATCAGACAGGTAAACAATCCATATCTGCATAAGGCGTTAGAGCATTATTTTGTCGATGATGAAGCATTTATCAGACAATTCAAAGCACATTCAGCGGCAAAAACAGTACATCACGGATTCGCCGGAGGCTTGTTAGAACATACATTAAGCATTGTAAAGCTGTGCGAATACTATGTGGGAGCATATCCGATTTTAAACAAAGATTTATTATTTACAGCGGCAATCTTCCATGACATTGGGAAAACAAAAGAATTATCCGCATTTCCGGAAAACGACTACACAGACGATGGACAGTTATTAGGACATATCGTGATCGGTGTGGAAATGATACATGATGCAATTCGCACGATTGACGGTTTCCCGGAAAAATTGGCAAGCGAACTAAAACACTGCATTTTGGCACATCACGGAGAACTGGAATACGGCTCACCGAAAAAACCAGCGCTTGCAGAGGCGGTTGCCTTGAATTTCGCGGACAGCACAGATGCAAAAATGCAGACATTAACAGAAATATTCAAAGATAAACAGGGAAGCGAATGGATCGGGTATAATCGATTGTTTGAATCGAACTTAAGAAGAACCAGTTTGTGAAAAAAGTGTGAACGGGGACGTAGTAAAATGAAGAAATGCTACGTCCCCGATTGAAGTTTACCGTGTCCCAAAATGAAGGAGTAAGTATGAGAAAGAACGAAACAGCAGTAGTAAAAATAGAAGATATTGGCGTGAATGGTGAGGGTATAGGCAAGGTTGACGGTTATACTTTATTTGTAAAAGACGCCGTTATTGGAGACGTAGTGGAAGTTAAAGTGATGAAGGCGAAAAAGAATTATGGCTATGCCAAACTGATAAATGTTTTAGAGCCTTCAAAAGACAGAGTCCAAGCAAAATGTTCTGTAGCAAGGCAGTGCGGCGGGTGTCAGATTCAGGAACTTTCCTATGAGAAGCAACTGGAGTTTAAGGAAAAAAAGGTACGGGGAAATTTAGAGAGAATCGGCGGGTTTTCATCAGAATTTTTAGACTCCGTAATGGAAGAAATTTGTGGAATGGACAATCCGTTTCATTATCGGAATAAAGCACAGTTTCCGTTTGGCACGGACAAAAACGGACAGATTGTAACCGGATTTTATGCGGGACGCACTCATCAGATTATTCCGAATATGGAGTGTGCACTGGGGTGTGAGGAAAACGGGAAAATTTTGAAAATTATTGTGGATTTCATGAACAAATATCACATTAGTGCCTATGATGAGAAAACGGGAAAAGGGTTTGTGCGTCATGCGTTGCTCCGATTTGGTTTTACGACAAAAGAGATTATGGTCTGTCTCGTGGTAAATGGGGATAATTTTCCTCACAGTGAAAAATTAGTGGATAACCTGCGAAACATTGAAGGAATGACGAGTATTACTTACAGTGTCAATAAGGAAAATACAAATGTCATTATGGGAAAAAGTATTCACTTGCTTTGGGGGCAGACATATATCACAGACTATATAGGCAATGTGAAATACCAGATTTCTCCGCTTTCATTTTATCAGGTAAATCCGAAACAGACGGAGAATTTATATCAGTATGCTCTTGAATATGCAGGGCTGACCGGTGAGGAAACGGTCTGGGATTTATATTGTGGAATTGGTACGATTTCTCTGTTTTTGGCGCAGAAAGCGAAAAAAGTGTATGGAGTGGAAATTGTTCCGCAGGCGATTGAAGATGCGAAGAGAAATGCTGATATTAATGGAATTGAAAATGCAGAATTTTTTGTGGGGAAAGCGGAGGAGATTTTGCCGGAATACTATGAAAACTATGCCAGGGAACATGACGGTGAAAAGGCGTATGCAGATGTGATTGTTGTTGACCCGCCGAGAAAAGGCTGTGATGAGACATTGCTTCGTACGATGACGGATATGAGTCCCGAGAGGATTGTGTATGTGAGTTGCGATTCAGCTACACTGGCGAGGGATTTGAAGTATTTGTGTGAGAATGGATATGAACTTCAGAAAGTAAGGGAGGTAGATATGTTTCCGAACACGGTGCATGTGGAGACTTGTGTGTTGCTACAACGAAGAACTATGTAGAAATCCTTAATTTTAGGCACTTTTTCAAGCATATCGTCTTTACGAGCGAGGGCGATAAAATCAGAAATAAAGAGATAAAGAACTATATCAATGTTTCAGTAGTTGTTGATATAGAGTGTGGGAACACAAACAATTAAATATTAGATTTGAGGGGTACTTGTAAAAAGTATCCCTTTTCAATGTAAGACGTTCAATATTGAGCGTCTATTTTTTTACCCAAAATGAAAGGAGCATTTAAGAATGAAGAACATATTAAAACGAGTTTGCACGGGATTTCTCGCATTGGCAACGGTAATCACTACCTTGCCGGCAACAACGGCTCATGCAGCAGAAAAACAATACTGGACTGAAAGTGCCGAGCGTGTCGGCATTATAGAACAGGTAATGAATGACGGTTCTATCAAAGCAACATTTAATGAGGGCTATATGAAAGTCGAGGGAGAAACTGCCTATTGTATCGACATCAACACGGCTTTCAAAAATGGCTACAAGACACGAGCAGACGCAAGTACGCGTATGAGTGCAGACAAAATTTCTGATGTGGCTTTATCTATTGAATATGTGAAACAGTATGCAGAAACACATAAGGAATTAAATTACAAACAAGTCTATCTATTAGAACAGGTTGTTGTTTGGCAGAGATTGAGTGTGCATTTGGGTTGGCAGTGCGACAACGTGCGTGCGGCATATAGTGAAATTCCAAAGGCTACACAAGAGGAAGTGTTTGCCGGAGCCAAAGCCTTTGTGAAAGAAAATAAAGGGCGCTATGAATGTGGTGGATATATTTATTCCGGCGAGGGTCAGGAACTTGGACAGTTTTGGGCGAAGTTGAATGTTGGAAATGCAAAACTTCAAAAAGTTTCCAGTAATACCGGTATTACCGATGGCAACGCCAACTATTCTCTTGCCGGTGCGACTTATGGTGTCTTTGCTGATAAAGAGTGCCAAAAACAACTTGCCACCCTTACGACTGATGAAAACGGAAATACAGATGTTGTAGAGGTAAAAGCAGGCACAGTCTATATCAAGGAATTATCCGCACCAGCAGGATATAAAGTAGATAAAACTGTATATTCCTTAAAGGTTGAAGCTGGAAAGACAGCGACCTTGAAAGTATCAGATATACCAAAAGTAACGGATACCTTGATTGAACTTTTCAAGATTGATATGGAAACACAAAAAGACAATCCACAGGGAACGGCTTCTTTAGCAGGCGCAGAGTTTGAGTGGAAATATTATGACGGTTTCTATGCAAAAGATAATCTTCCATCAGAGCCAACACGCACTTGGACAACAAGAACGGTTGAAGAAAAAGATATGCAAGGAAATGTTCATTACATCACAAAATTAGCGGACGCATACAAAGTATCCGGCGACGCGTTCTATATGCAGAATGGAAAGGCTGTTCTTCCTCTTGGAACACTGACTGTTGAGGAAGTGAAAAGTCCAACAGGATATTTATTAGAGGGTGCTTATATGCAGGCAAATGGTAGTGAAGAACAGATAAAAGGTGTCTATCTTACACAGATTACAGAGGACGGCGACCTTGCCGTATTGACAGGTGCGAACCAGTTTTCTGTATCGGATAAAGTCATTCGCGGTGGTGTAAAAATTCAAAAACGAGATTTAGAAACAGGCGACATCAAACCACAAGGAAGTGCCACGTTAAAAGATACTGCTTTTGACATCATTTCCTTAAATGAAAATGCGGTATTGGTTGAGGGAAAATTGCATAAGAAAAATGAAGTTGTAAAAACCATTCATACGGATATTTCCGGTGTTGCCATGACTTCGGATAACCTACTTCCTTATGGAAAATATAAGATTTTTGAACAGAAATCACCAGAGGGATATTTGACTGATGGTGCAAAAGAGATTGAATTTGAAATTACAGAAAACGGTAAAATTGTGGATTTAACAGATAAAGACCATTCTATCTACAATCAAATCAAGCGCGGCGATATTGAGGGTGTCAAGATTGATGCAGGTACACATAAACGCTTGGCTGATGTTCCGTTCAAAATTACAAGTAAGACCACAGGCGAAAGTCATGTTGTTGTAACTGATGATAACGGACAGTTTTCTACTTCATCAGATTGGGCTAGCCATAAACACAATACCAACAAAGGACAGATAAGTGAGGACGGTGTGTGGTTTGGAACTTCGGAGCCGGACGACAGCAAAGGCGCGCTTCCTTACGATACTTACATCATTGAAGAATTAAGATGTGAAAGCAACAAAGGCTTCAAACTTATTCCTCCATTTGAGATTGTCGTATCAAGAAATAACCATGTGATTGATTTAGGCACACTTACTGATGAATACGAAAAAAAAATCACTATCCAAACAAGTGCAGCAGGTAAAGACGGCGAAAAGACTATTCTTGCCGGTAAAGAAATTACGATTGTAGATACCGTGAAATTAGATGGTCTTGTGAAAGGTACAAAGTATCAGTTAAAAGGCTGGCAGATGGTAAAAGAAGAAAATGCGGAACTTGTGATTGATGGAAAACGTGTTGAAAACGATTATACCTTTATCGCTGATGATGAAGAAATGAAAGTGGAAATTGCCTATACATTCAATGCGTCTGCTTTAGGTGGCAAGAACCTTGTTACCTTTGAAGAATTGTATGATTTAAGCAATCCAAAAGAACCGGTCAAGGTTGCTGAACATAAGGACATCAATGATGACGGGCAAACTGTTTTCATTACAGAGCGTATTATCAATATTCATACAACGGCTGCTGATCTAGACGGTAACAAGGAAATTCAGGCAGATAAAGAAGTGACTATTATTGATACGGTTACTTTAGAGGGCTTGGAAGTCGGTACAAAATATCAGTTAAAGGGCTGGCAGATGGTAAAAGAAGAAAATGCAGAACTTATCATTGATGGAAAGCGTGTAGAAAAAGACTATACCTTTATCGCAGATAAGGAAAACATGACAGTAGAAATTGCATTTACATTTGACGCGTCTACTCTTGGTGGGAAACAACTTGTAACTTTTGAAGAATTGTATGACTTGTCAAATCCTGACGAACCTAAAAAAGTAGCGGAACACAAGGATATTGAGGACGATGGACAGACGGTTACCATCAAGGAAATTCCAGAGGTGCCGGAAAAGCCGGAAGAACCAAAAACACCAGAGAAACCGACATACCCAACAGACAGTCCGAAAACCGGAGATAACACAAATGTGATGGCGTTTGTTGTGATGTTGCTTACTTCTGCCGGTATGCTTGGCGGTACATATCTTTGGAAAAAGTATCGTAAGAAAGAGGACTAAATTATGGCAATTACATTAGGGAGTTTGTTTGATGGGATTGGTGTATTTCCTTTGGCAGCCTCCAACTATGGCATTGTTCCCTTATGGGCAAGTGAGATTGAGAAAGTCCCTATTTCTATCACAAAGAAACACTTCACTCAAATGCAGCATTTGGGGGATATTACAAAACTTGACGGTGCGAAGATACCGCCTGTGCATATCATCACGTTTGGTTCGCCCTGTCAGAATTTATCAACGATCGGAGCGCGTGAGGGCTTGGCCGGTGCAAAGTCAGGTCTGTTTCATCATGCAATCCGTATCATACAGGAAATGAGGTGTGCGACTGATGGCAAATATCCAGTTATCGCTGTTTGGGAAAACGTTAGAGGAGCGTTTTCTTCAAACAACCGGTTGGATTTTAGAGCCGTGCTGGAGTCGTTCGCAGATACCGAAATTCCAATGCCTGCTTCTGGAAGATGGGCAAACGCCGGAATGGTTCGAGGGGGTAAAGTTGATGTGTGCTGGCGGCTCTTGGACGCCCAGTATTGGGGAGAACCCACCCTCTCTCAAAGAAGAAAGCGTATCTTCGTCGTGGCGGATTTTAGAGGACAGCGTGCCGCAGAAATTTTATTTAAACCCCACGAACTGCACGCACCTACTAACTCTAGCCGAAAGAGCTGGCTGTCCTCCGGCGAAAGAAATCGAATATCTGTTAATCAAGCAAGGGGGAAAATACCAGTCCTATGTCCCTTTGAGGAAAGAAGAACCAGAGGGAGCGCAAAATATCAGGACACGCAGGGGTTCGTCAGAAGTTTTGGACGGTCAAATGACCCTTTTCCCACCTTACTAGCCGGTGGTCCGGGCGTGTTTTCCTTTTGGTATGAGGGAGAAGAAAAAGAGGGATTTATCCGTTATCTGACGCCGATTGAAAGTGAAAGGCTCATGGGCTTACCGGACGATTGGACAAAGTACGGCAATACAGGAATTATCAACAGCGACTATGCAAGATGGCGGGCGTTAGGAAATGCGATTGCCGTTCCCTGTGCAGAACATATCATGGCAGGGATTGCAGAAGTCTTAAAGGAAAATGAGGATTGATGAAATGAAAGCAAAATCAAGGGCACCGCCGGTATATTGAATGATTGATACAGGTAAATAATGAAACTGTTTCTTTGTCGCCATTTTTTGAAAAAAAGTGATGACAAAAAACAGTACACTAAGGGGTATGGGGAAATGTAGTGTCCCCATGCTTTATCAAGAAAAATAGAAAACATAGAAAGAAAAGAGGTAAACATATATGGAATTAAAATTTGTAGTGCCGAACATGGCGCAGACATTTGGAAATTTAGAATTCGCAGGCGAAAATGAAGTCCGTCAGCAAAGAATCAATGACAGAATGGCAGTTGTCAGCCGTAGTTATAATTTGTACTCTGATGTGCAGCGTGCCGATGATATTGTAGTAACACTTCCGGCAAAGGCTGGAGAAAAGAATTTTCAGCCGGAACAGAAAGTGAAACTCATTAACCCACGCATTACCGCAGATGGTTATAACATCAATGGACGCGGATTTACAAACTATATCTTACTGGCTGATGATATGTTACCGGTGGAAAGCAAATAAAGGAGGATTTTAGCGTATGAGATTAGCAAACGGAATTGTAATTGATAAGGAAAAAACATTTGGACAGTTGAAGTTTTCTGCCTTGCGTCGCGAGGTGCATGTGCAAAATGAGGACGGAAGTGTCAGTGAGGAAATCAAGGAAAGAACCTATGATCTGAAATGTCGCGAACAAGGGCGCATGATACAGGTATCTGTGCCGGCAAGCGTTCTATTGAGGGAGTTTGATTATAACGCTGAGGTTGAACTGATTAACCCTGTGGCTGATACGGTCGCAAATGCAACCTATCGCGGTGCGGATATTGACTGGTACATTAAGTGCGACGACCTTGTATTAAAGAATAAAGGACAAGCACCAAACAATCCGGCGCCTAAAAAATAGGCAGATAAGGAGTCAGCATGGCTTTATTCAAATATAAAGGAAATCGTATCCGTGCAAGCGATCAGCATTTAGTCTATCGCTTTTGTATGAGTGCTTTGATACTGCTGTTTCTGTGTATCGTGGTGTTGCTGAACCTAAAACAGATCGTTCATACAGATTGGGAGAATTTCAATCTTTCAAAGATGGAGTTTTCCCTTTCTTCTTATAACTTCATAACTATATTGATAGCGGCTGGTGTTTGTGCATTGGTCGCTTTTCTCTATGTTCGGTTTTGTTATGACAGTTTCAAAAAGATGGTACATCGTCAAAAACTAGCGCGCATGATACTGGAGAATAAATGGTATGAAGCAGAACAGACAAAACAAAACGGATTTTTCACAGATTTACCGAGTTCTTCCAAAGAAAAGATTGTCTGGTTTCCTAAAATCTATTATCAGATGAAAGATGGGCTGCTGCATATCCAATGTGAAATCTCTATGGGAAAGTATCAGGAGCAGCTTCTCAATCTGGAAGATAAGCTGGAAAGTGGGCTGTATTGTGAAATGACAGATAAGGTGCTGCATGACGGATATATCGAATATACCCTGCTTTATGATATGGTCGCAAACCGCATTTCCATTGAGGAAGTCAAGGCGGAGCATGGCGGACTAAAATTGATGAAAAATCTTATTTGGGAGTATGACGCACTGCCCCACGCCCTGATTGCCGGTGGTACCGGTGGCGGAAAAACATATTTTCTGCTTACCATCATAGAAACGCTGTTACAGACAAATGCAGTGCTTTTTATCTTAGACCCAAAGAATGCCGACCTTGCGGACTTGGGAACCGTTATGAAAAATGTCTATCATACAAAGGAAGATATGATTGCTTGCGTTAATTCCTTTTATGAGGGTATGGTTTCACGCAGTGAAGAAATGAAACAACACCCCAACTATAAAACGGGCGAAAACTATGCGTATTTAGGACTTGCACCTCACTTTTTAATCTTTGATGAATATGTGGCATTTTTTGAAATGTTAGGCGCAAAGGAAAGCATGAACTTATTAAGTCAGTTAAAGAAGATCGTTATGCTTGGCAGACAGGCCGGATATTTTCTCATTGTGGCATGTCAAAGACCGGACGCAAAGTATTTTACAGATGGAATACGCGATAACTTTAATTTTCGTGTTGGTTTAGGGCGTATGAGCGAACTTGGTTATGGTATGCTTTTCGGCTCTGATGTGAAGAAGAAATTCTTTCAAAAGCGTATCAAAGGGCGCGGCTATTGTGATGTAGGCACAAGTGTTATCAGCGAATTTTATACGCCATTTGTACCAAAAGGACACGATTTTCTAAAAGAGATCGGCAGGCTTGCCAGCCAAAGGCAAGAACAGTTTGAAGAACAAGGAAAGGATAATGACAATGTGGTGGAATAACGAAAAGAATACAAGAAGAAAGTACAGCACCAAAGCCGGTCGCGGTCAGCAGCGCGTACAAGACCGCGCCAGACCGGCGTGTTGTGGTGCAGGGCTTGCCCTGCGCCACCGTTATTGCCCCTCGGTATCTAACAGAGGGGCACAAAAAAACAGGAAACAGTCCAAAAAAGTCCTAAAAGACTGATAAACAGTGGACTTTTGCTTATTTCAAGGCAAAGTGATAATGCCTGTAAAATATCACATTTGAAAAAGATGGGAGTGATAATAACTGAATGATAAAGAGTGGATAGAAGCATTTAAGGAAAAGCGAGCCTTATATGGTGTTACACAGTTACGGCTTGCGGTTATGGCAGGTATCAGCCGTGAACATTTGAACCGTATCGAAAGTGGTAAGGTGTCGCTTACTTTAGAAATGAAAGAAAAACTGTTGGTAGCGTTAGAAAAATTCAATCCTGATGAACCTTTGTTTCTCTTGTTTGATTATGTGCGTATTCGATTTCCAACAATGGATATAAAGCATATCATCAAAGATGTTTTAAGACTGAATATCCAGTATATGCTGCATGAGGATTGGGCGTATTTCAGTTACACGGAACAATACTATATCGGAGATGTCTTTGTTTATACTTCTGATGATGAAGAAAAAGGTGTTCTGTTGGAACTGAAAGGCAAAGGCTGTCGGCAGATGGAAAGTTATCTGCTTGCACAGGAGCGGAGTTGGTATGATTTTCTGATGGACTGCTTGGTTGAGGGTGGCATTATGAAGCGTTTGGATTTAGCAATCAATGACAGAACCGGAATACTCAATATACCGGAACTGATTGAAAAGTGTAAAAATGATGAATGTATTTCAGTATTTCGACACTTTCGCTTTTATGCTTCCGGCGAGATTTCCCATCAGCGAGAACGCAACCACAAAGAAATGGGAACGACCATGTATATCGGCTCTATGAAAAGTGAAGTGTACTTCTGTATTTATGAAAAGAATTATGAGCAGTACATCAAGGCGGGTGTTCCGTTAGAAGAAGCGCCTGTGAAAAATCGTTTCGAGATACGATTAAAAAATGAGCGAGCCTATTATGCGGTGCGTGATTTGTTGACCTATTATGACGCAGAAAGAACGGCATTTTCTATCATCAACCGCTATGTGCGATTTGTAGATAAAGAAGAAAATAAACCTGTTAGCGAGTGGAAACTCAATGAAAAATGGGCTTGGTTTATCGGCGAAGGCAGACCGCCTTTGAAATTGACAACAAAACCGGAGCCGTACACATTAGGGAAAACATTGCGCTGGATTTCAAGACAGGTTGACCCGACACTTCTTATGTTGGAAGAAATCGCAAAGAAAACAGGTGTCAATTACTTAAAAGAAATACGCCAGTACACAAAACTGACAGAAAAGCATGAGCAGATTATCCGTCAGCAGACAACAACGATAGAAGAAATCGTTTTGAGTGATGAAGAAAGGAATAAGGAAGATGTGGGTGTTTTTTAAGGATTTATTGCTGGTATCCGTTGGAATGGGTATCGGTGTAGTCCTGATGTGTATTTTACAAGTCGGCAAGGACGCTGACAATATGATGGAAGAAATGAAAGAAAGCGAGGAACAGTAAATGAATTTCGGACAAAATTTGTATCAATGGTTTTTAAGCAATGCACAATCTTTAGTGCTTATGGCAATCGTAGTTATCGGTATCTATTTGGGATTTAAGAGAGAATTTTCCAAACTGATCGGTTTCTTGGTTGTTGCCTTAATTGCAGTCGGATTGGTATTCAACGCCGGCGGTGTGAAAGATGTGCTTTTGGAACTGTTTAATAAGATTATAGGAGCGTAGAAAGTTATTGTTGATGTAATATGTGAATGGTATAATATGGATATGTCAAAATAAAACTTTAGGAAGTGGAAACATGATTGGAATATACTTAAGTGGGACAGGAAATACAAAACATTGCATTGAAAAATTAGTGGGATTGATAGATAATTCTGCAAAAGTATTTCCGTTAGAAACGCCTAATCTTATTGATGAAATAAAGAAAAACGACACTATTATTTTGGGATACCCGACACAATATTCAAATGCACCTTATATGGTAAGAGATTTTATAAAACAAAATAGTTCTTTGTGGAAAGATAAGAAAATATTTTGTGTGGCAACAATGGGTGCTTTTAGTGGAGATGGTGCCGGGTGTGCTGCTAGACTACTTAAAAAGCATGGTGCTTTAATTTTAGGTGGGCTTCATATAAAAATGCCCGACTCTGTGTGTGATAGTAAATTACTGAAAAAAACACTTCAAGAAAACAGAGAAATAGTAAAGCAGGCTGATAAAAAAATAGAACTTGTTGCAGAAAAAATAAAACAGGGGCAATATACACAAGATGGTATTTCTTTCTTTTCACATTTAATAGGGCTATTTGGGCAAAGATTGTGGTTTTACAATAAAACAACGGGATATACGGATAAGTTAAAAATCAATCAAGATTGTATTGGTTGTAATTTATGTGTTTCCTTGTGCCCTATGAAAAATATTTCTATTCAAAATGGAAAGGCTGTTGCCGGCAATCAATGTACAATGTGTTATCGTTGCATTAGTCATTGTCCTAAAAAAGCAATCACACTTTTAGGAAATCAAGTAACAGAACAATGTCAGTATGAAAAATACTGTGAATAATTTTCTCTAGTAAATGTGATATATTTATATACGAAAAGCAGTTGGTCTTTTAGGTCGGCTGCTTTTTCTATGCCTAAAATTAAGATCGGAGTGATGATATGAGCGATATTTTTAAGGATATGCAAGTGAAAACAGGCTGTGAGTATATCTCCGACCTGCCCTCTCACAAGAGAATTGTTTGGAAAGAACTGAAAAAACAAAATCTTTCCCAGTATGATAAAAAGCAGTTAGAGGATTTTTCCAACTATGTGTTTGGACTATCCTATGAAACTTTACAGGCTGTTATCAAGCAGCAGAAAGGACGGGAAAAACGAGTATGAAAGAATTACGTGTATGTATGGAAAGCGCACTTCCTGATAAAGAAGTGAAAAAAGCATGGTTTACACTGCCGATTGATGAAGTAGATGTATTCGAAAAATTGGGTGTTGATGTGGAAAATGATGAGTATCGCATTATCGAAACCGATGTACCATTCAAGACAGATATTAAAGAAAATACAAGCATTTGGCGTCTGAATGATTTGTTCTATACCTTTCTTGCGCTTCCTCATTTTATGCAGTTAGATTGTGAGTTGTTATTGGAACGATTACCGAGTTTGGACTTGCTACACGCCTATCACAATGCAATCCATTTTTATGAGGGAGCAATCAGCATGATCGAGGTGGCAAGGCGAAAAATGATAGAATACAATTCCGTTTCAGAAGAAGCGATACATTATATGGATTTAGAAAAGTTTGCCGGGTATTTGGAAGAAAACGGACGCTTTCTAAAAACGGAGCACGGTATCTATCAGTTGCCGTAGGAATGAGGTGGTATGTATGACTGATGATATGCAGGTATATATCGCAAATCTTGGAAAATACAATGAGGGATATTTAGTCGGCGCTTGGTTCTCTTTTCCCATTGATGAGGAAGATGTGAAAGAAAAGATTGGCTTAAATGACCATTACGAAGAATATGCAATCCATGATACTGACAACTTCCCTATGGAAATCGGGGAATATGTTTCTATCTCGGAACTGAACCAAATGTATGAAATGATGGAAGATTTGCCGGAGTACATTGTGGAATGTTTGGACGAGTTTGTCGGTCATTACGGCTCTTTGGAAGAAGTGGCAGAACATAAGGACGAGGTTTATTTTTACCCGGACTGTGAAACCATGACGGACGTTGCTTACTACTACATTGATGAATTAAATGTGCTCGGGGATATTCCGGAACGATTGCAGCCGTATGTTGATTATGAAGCCTATGGGCGCAACTTAGATATGGTTGGACACTTCATTTCCACAAGTCGCGGTATGTGCGAGATACCTGATTAAAACAAGAACGGATACGGACAGTCTGAAATATGGCTGTCCTTTTCTTATTTAAGAGAAAGGAGTTGAAAGAACTTGAAAAAAATCAAGAGTTATACAGGAATATGGAACGTGGAAAAGGTGCTGTATGCCATCAATGATTTTAACCTGCCGTTTCCTGTTACCTTTACACAGATTACATGGTTTGTGATTACGGAATTTATCGTGATTGTATTTGCGGATATACCGCCACTTTCCATGATTGAGGGTGCTCTCCTCAAATACTTTGGTATTCCGGTGGCGCTTACTTGGTTTATGAGCCAAAAGACTTTTGACGGTAAGAAACCATACAGTTTTCTAAAATCGCAGATATGTTTTTATTTTCGACCAAAAGTAACGTATGCAGGAAAAGCCGTAAAACTGCGTACTGAAAAAATTCATGAAACGATTACGGCAGTAAGGAGTGTGACGTATGTTCCCGATTAAATATATTGATAACAACCTTGTGTGGAACAAGGACAATGAGGTATTCGCTTATTATGAACTGATACCCTATAACTATTCTTTCTTATCGCCTGAAGAAAAATTTATTGTGCATGACAATTTCCGTCAACTGATTGCACAGTCCCGTGAGGGTAAAATCCATGCGCTTCAGATTGCAACGGAAAGTTCCATTAAAAACATACAGGAACAGTCCAAAAAGTTAGTCAGCGGAAAACTTCGTGATGTGGCGATACACAAGATTGATGAACAGACTGACGCACTTATCTCCATGATTGGCGATACACAGGTTGATTATCGCTTCTTTCTTGGATTTAAACTGATGGTGCCTGATGAAACGCTCAATCTCAAAAATATCAAGAAGTCAGCATGGCTGACGTTTCAAGAGTTTCTCCATGAAGTGAACCATACGCTGATGAATGATTTTGTTTCCATGCCAAACGATGAAATCAATCGTTACATGAAGATGGAAAAGTTGTTGGAAAATAAAATCTCTAGGCGTTTTAAGGTGCGTCGTTTGGAAGTCAGTGATTTTGGATATTTGATGGAACATCTGTATGGCAGAGATGGGATTGTCTATGAAGAATATGACTACCCTTTGCCAAAGAAGAAATTGAAAAAAGAAACGTTGATAAAAACCTATGACCTGATACGACCGACAAGATGTCTGATTGAAGAAAATCAGCGATATTTAAGGCTGGAACATGAGGACAGCGAAACCTATGTTACTTATTTTACGGTCCATGCGATCGTTGGGGAATTGGATTTTCCATCAAGTGAAATCTTCTACTATCAGCAGCAGCAATTTACCTTTCCTGTGGATACTTCCATGACGGTGGAAATCGTGGAAAACAGAAAGGCATTATCAACCGTAAGAAATAAGAAAAAGGAACTGAAAGATTTGGATAATCATGCCTTTCAGTCCGGCAGTGAAACAAGTTCTAATGTCGTGGACGCATTAGACAGTGTGGACGAACTGGAAACAGATTTAGACCAAACAAAAGAAAGCATGTATAAATTATCCTATGTAGTACGTGTATGCGCTGATGATCTGGACGAGTTAAAAAGGCGTGCTGATGAAGTGAAAGATTTTTACGATGATTTGAGTGTAAAACTGGTACGCCCTGCCGGAGATATGCTTGGACTTCACTCTGAATTTTTACCGGCAAGCAAGCGTTATATCAATGATTATGTGCAGTATGTAAAAAGTGATTTTTTAGCCGGGCTTGGCTTTGGTGCAACGCAGCAGTTGGGAGAAAACACAGGGATTTATATTGGATATTCCGTAGATACAGGAAGAAATGTATATCTTCAACCCTCTTTGGCTTCTCAAGGGGTAAAAGGTACGGTTACCAATGCACTGGCAGCAGCCTTTATCGGTTCGCTTGGCGGTGGAAAATCCTTTTGTAACAATCTGCTTGTGTATTACTCTGTGTTATTTGGCGGACAGGCAGTTATCTTAGACCCCAAGAGTGAGCGCGGAAATTGGAAACAGACGTTACCGGAAATCGCCCATGAAATCAATATTGTCAATCTGACAAGTGATAAAGAAAATGCAGGGCTTCTTGACCCATTCGTGATTATGAAGAATATTGAGGACGGGGCTACCCTTGCAAAAGAAATCCTCACCTTTTTAACCGGTATTTCTACCCGTGATGGCGAAAAGTTTCCGGTGCTGATTCGTGCCATTGGTAAAGTCAAAGACAGCGAGCATAGAGGACTTCTGAATGTGATTGCAGAACTGAGAAAAGAAGAAACGGTTATCGCAAATAATATCGCAGACCATATCGAAAGTTTTGTTGATTATGATTTTGCACAATTATTGTTCTCGGACGGTTCCGTAGAAAATGCGATCAGTTTGGATAATCAACTCAATATCATTCAAGTGGCGGATTTAGTGCTGCCGGATAAAGACACTTCTTTTGAGGAATATACGACCATTGAATTGTTGTCGGTGGCAATGCTGATTGTGATTTCTACCTTTGCTTTGGATTTTATTCACAGCGATCGTTCTATCTTTAAGATTGTGGATTTGGACGAAGCATGGGCGTTTTTGAATGTGGCACAGGGAGAAACACTTTCTAACAAGTTGGTACGTGCCGGGCGAGCCATGCAGTCAGGTGTCTATTTCGTTACCCAGTCCGCTTACGATGTGTCAAAGGAAAGTCTGAAAAATAATATTGGTTTAAAATTTGCCTTTCGCAGCACCGACTTGGGCGAGATAAAACAGACCCTAGAATTTTTCGGGATTGATAAAGAGGACGAGAACAATCAGAAACGCTTGCGTGATTTGGAAAACGGACAATGCTTATTACAGGATTTATATGGCCGTGTGGGTGTGGTACAGATACACCCTGTTTTTGAAGAATTACTCCATGCGTTTGATACAAGACCTCCGGTTATCAGAGATGAGGTGGTGTGATGAATGAAAGAGGGAAAATTTCAAAGATAACAAAAAAGAATATCAAATCTATCAAACGATATATGACAAAACAAAAAGTGTTGCGTTTTATCAAAATGACGCTTCTTGTGATTGGAATTACGTTGATACTGCTCTCTTTACTTGGAACGGTGGCACAGGCAGCGGGATTGGTTGATGATACGGTCAGTGCAGAAAATCTCTACTCCAAATATCCGTTACAGAACTATACATTAGATTTTTATGTGGATAATTCATGGGGGTGGCTGCCGTGGAACTGGCTTGATGGGATTGGAAAAAGTGTGCAGTATGGACTTTATTGTATTACCAATTTCATTTGGACAATCAGCCTTTATTTAAGTAATGCCACAGGCTATGTAGTACAAGAAGCTTATAAACTAGACTTCATCAATGATATGGCAGACAGTATCGGAAAAAGCATACAGACCCTTGCCGGTGTAACACAGAACGGTTTTTCTTCGACGGGATTTTATGTGGGATTTCTTTTACTGATTATCTTGGTCGTAGGAATTTATGTTGCTTATACTGGATTGATAAAAAGAGAAACGAGTAAAGCGTTTCATGCGGTTATCAACTTTGTTGTGGTGTTTCTATTATCCGCGTCTTTTATTGCTTATGCACCGGACTATATCAAAAAGGTCAATGAGTTTTCCAGTGATGTGAGTACCGCAGCCCTTGATTTAGGAACAAAAATCATGCTTCCAAACTCGGACAGCGAGGGGAAAGACAGCGTAGATTTGATACGTGACAGCCTGTTTTCTATTCAGGTGGAACAGCCGTGGCTGCTGTTACAGTTTGGAAATTCCAACAAGGAAGAAATCGGCGTAGAACGTGTGGAGTCGCTGGTATCCGTAAGTCCTGATGATGAAGATGGAAAAACACGGGAAGAAGTTGTGAAAACAGAAATTGAAGATAATGACAACACCAACCTTACGATACCGCAAGTTATCAATCGTTTAGGCATGGTGTTTTTTCTATTGTTCTTCAATTTAGGAATAACGATATTTGTGTTCTTGCTTACGGGTATTATGATTTTCAGTCAGATACTTTTCATTATTTTTGCCATGTTTTTACCTATCAGTTTTCTACTTTCCATGATACCGGGATATGAAAGCATGACAAAACAAGCAATCGTGCGTGTGTTCAATACGATTATGACAAGGGCAGGTATTACGCTTATTGTAACGGTAGCGTTCAGTATTTCCAGTATGTTTTATAACATTTCCACAGACTATCCGTTCTTTATGATTGCGTTCTTGCAGATTGTATGTTTTGCGGGAATTTATATGAAATTAGGCGATCTGATGAATATGTTTAGTCTAAATGCCAACGACAGTCAGGGAGTGGCGCGCCGTATCCTCCATAGACCATATATGTTTATGCGCCATCGGGCAAGACGAATGGAACGCCAAATGACACGGGCAGCCTCTTTAGGAGTGGCGGCTGGTACAGGTGCAATGGCTGGAAGTATGGCAGGAAAGCAAAATACACAGGCAAATAAGCAGCGTTCCCGTAATAATGTTTCAAAAGGCTCTTTCAAAGACATTCCGAAAAAGGCCGGCGCTATGGTAGGTGCAGTGATGGATACGAAAAACAAAATGAAAGAGAAAGCCGGAGCCGTTCGTGAAAATATCAAGGATATGCCGTTGCAGGCGACCTATGCGGTTCATTCCGCAACGCAACAGGCAAAACAAAGTGTATCGGATTTTAAGCGCGGTATCGTGCAGGAACGAGAACAAAGACAATCCGGTCGTGAGGAAAAGCGTCAACAGCATAGACAGACCATCGCAGATAAACGTATGGCATTACAAAAAATGCAGGAGCAGTCTGGAATACATAAGACACATGAAAGACCGGCTGCTGTTCCGAAAGAAAATCTGTCAGAGAACAGGTCAAAAGTACAGGAAGTCAAACGACCGGTAACAAGCGAAAAATCAAATACACCGGTTATAAAAAGACAGCAGAAAGTGAATGTGGAACATATTGACAAAGCAAGACCGCTTTCCTCTTATGAGAAGAACCATCAAAATGATGGTGCAAATAGGCGCAGTATAAAATCACAATCGGTACAGGCAGTGCAAAAATCGCAGGTGCATAAGGCAACAAACCGTAAGGTCGTATCAAAGAAAGGACAGAAGAAAAAATGAGATTAAAACAGGTGTTACTATTGGGAAGTTTGTTTCCCTTTCTCCTTGCGGTTACCTTGTTCTTCGGTGTACTTGTGAGCGCGGATAATGATGATAGTGGCGGAAACTATTCTTCCGGTATTACGGGTATGAATTTATCCGCAGAAGTGTTGAAACATCAGCCTATGGTGGAAAAGTATGCCAAAGAATATGGTATCTCCGAGTATGTTAATGTGTTGCTGGCTATCATTCAAGTAGAAAGTGGCGGTACGGCAGAAGATGTTATGCAAAGCTCGGAAAGTCTTGGGTTACCGCCCAATTCTTTAGATACAGAAAGTTCTATTAAGCAGGGGTGTAAGTATTTTGCGTCTCTGCTTTCTTCCTGTAAAGAACAAGGAATAACCGACATCAATGTGACGATACAGTCTTATAATTTCGGCGGTGGTTATGTGGGTTATGTTGCGGGTAATGGGAAAAAACATACATACAATCTGGCGGAAAATTTCGCGAAAGATAAATCCGGCGGAAAGAAAGTCACCTATACCAATCCCATTGCCGTGAAAAAGAACGGTGGCTGGAGATACAGTTATGGCAATCAATTTTATGTGGAACTTGTCAATCAGTATCTTTATGTTACGCAGTTTGATGATGAAACGGTGCAGGCGATTATGAATGAAGCCTTGAAGTATAACGGTTGGGAATATGTGTTTGGCGGTTCTTCCCCAACCACTTCCTTTGATTGTAGTGGACTGACACAATGGTGTTTTGGAAAGGCCGGTATCTCTTTACCGAGAACAGCACAGGCACAATATGACGCAACACAGCATATTCCGATTGCACAGGCAAAACCGGGGGATCTGGTGTTCTTTCATAGTACCTACAATGCAGGAAGTTATGTAACTCATGTCGGTATCTATGTTTCGCCGACACAGATGTATCATGCCGGAAGTTCCGGAATTGGATATACCGATTTGACAAGTAGTTACTGGCAGCAACATTTGATTGGCGCCGGACGTGTAAAACAATAGAAAGTGAGGATTTTTAAATGAGATGGAAGAAAAAGAAACAGACAGAAAATGAACCAAAAGAAAAAAAGATTAAAACTTTAAAAGTAGGAACGCATAAAAAATCTGTGATTGCTTTGTGGGCGGTACTGATCGTGAGCGTCAGTTTTGGAGTGTATAAGAATTTTACTGCCATTGATATGCACACAGTCCACGAAAAAGAAACGGTACAACTTCGATTGAATGATACCAATGGGATAGAAAACTTCGTGAAGAATTTTTGTAAGGCTTATTACACATGGGATAATAGCAAAGAAACATTGGAAAAGCGAACCGCTTCTATCAATGAGTATCTGACAGAGGAATTACAGGTGTTAAATGCGGATACCATCAGAACGGATATACCAACATCTTCGACTGTTAGTGATGTGTTGATCTGGAGTGTGGAGCAGTCCGGCAATGATGAATATGAGGTGCTGTATGAAGTTATTCAGAATATTAAAGAGGGCGACCAGACAAGAAGTGTGCGTTCTTCCTATATGGTTACGGTCCATGTGGATACAAAGGGAAATATGATTATCGTACAAAATCCTACCCTAGCGCCTATGATGGAAACATCAGACTATGAACCAAAGGCAGCAGAAAATGACAGTCAGGTGGACGCGGATACAGTTAGTGACGCTACCGCATTTTTAGAAACATTCTTCAAGTTATATCCAACTGCAACAGAGAAAGAACTTGCTTATTATGTGGAAGAAAATGTGATAGAGCCGGTGCAGCGAGAATATCAGTTTGCAGGGTTAATCAATCCGGTATTTATAAAAGACGGCGAGAATATCAAAGTGAACGTATCCGTGAAATATTTAGACAACCTGACAAGAGCAGAACAGATTTCACAATATGGATTGATACTTCATAAGGATAGTAACTGGAAGATTGTGGGATAAGGTAAAACTTAACTTGAAGAAAAATTATTAAATTTTGTAAACTGTTTAAATACTACATTTCTAAAAAATATTAGTGAGACAGTTACACTAAACCAAATAATGAGAAAAGTTCATAGCAAAAGGCTTGCGTGATTTTTATGTACGTAAGCCTTATTTTTTTCAGTTACAATTTAATTATAAATGTGTTTTATATTATAGATGCTTAGAAATAACTAAGAAATTTTAAAATATGGAAAGGTGGAAAAAGTATGGATTATATTTTAGAAACAAGAGGATTAACAAAAAAGATTAAAGATGAAAACATTATAAAAGGAATTTCTTTGAAAGTGCCAAAAGGAGAAACTTATGGTTTGTTAGGTCCAAATGGAGCGGGTAAAAGTACGACTATGAAGCTGCTTTGTGGACTGTTAAAGGCTAGTAGTGGAGAAATTATTTTTGATGGAAAGAAATGGTCAAAAGATACTTTAAATAAAATAGGTGTTTTAATTGAAAATCCTGCAATTTATGGAAATTTAACTGCGAGAGAAAATATGAAAATTCATGCTTGTATGTTAGGAGTATCAGAAAATGAAGTAAAACGTGTTCTGACATTGTTAAAAATGGATAAAACCGGAAAGAAAAAAGTCTCAAATTTTTCTCTCGGTATGAAACAGCGTTTAGGAATTGCAATAGCTCTTTTAGGAAATCCCAGTCTAGTTATTCTAGACGAACCAACAAATGGATTAGACCCTATTGGTATTCAAGAATTAAGAGATTTAATAAAAAGGTTAAATGAAAGTGGGATTACAGTTTTAGTTTCTAGTCATAATCTTGCAGAAATTCAACACATAGCATCTTATGTAGGAATTATCATAAATGGAAAATTAAAATATGAGGGAAAAGTGAATAACAATGACAATTTAGAAAATATCTTTATGAATGTTACTAGAGAGGAGGAATATTCTTATGTATAGATTGTTTCGTTCAGAATTATTAAAATCGAAGCGAACATTGCTTAGACCAACTCTTTTTATAGGAGCCGTAATATTCTCTATCTTGCTGCTGATAGTTGCAAATTTAGCACCTGATACTTTAGAAAATTCATGGGAACATTATACAAAGATGATTTTCAATATGTGGACAATATCATTCAATACATTAGGAATTTCATTGTTGTGTATATTAACAGAATATACAGAAAAGAAAAATAATACCTATCGTTCGATTTATGTAGAAGCACGTTCAACGAAAAGGGTTTGGGTAGCAAAAATATTTGCTTTGGCATTTTATTCATTTATGACCACTGCTCTATTGACTATTTTTGTTTGTATTTTAGCATTACTTAATCATCTTGAGCTGAATACGATAATCTCTGTGTTGGAAATGGGCGGTATAACATGGATAACATCTTTACCTATTATTCCCATTGCTTTGTTTTGTACGCATAACTTTAAAACTGTGGGAGCATTGGGAATAGGCTTTTTTGGTTTTATTTCAGCACCTATCATGGCACCAGAGAATTACTGGATATTTAATCCATACAGTTATGGTGTAAGAGGTGTTGTACCTATTACCAAACTTCACCCAAATGGAATTGTTTTAGAAAATACAAGTGAGTTATTAAACACACATACAATTACAGTAGCTATACTATTAGCGCTTATATGTCTTGCAATATTTACGTTGGTAACATCATTCATTTTTTCGCAAAGAGAGGGAAATTAAAATGTATTTTATGAAAGCCTTACGTGTAGAGCATATAAAGAGCAAGCGAACTATGTTAAACATAATTCCTTTCGCATTATCGCTTATAGTAACTATTTGTATTTTGTTTATTTGTAGAACGAGTAATAAAGACGAAATTATTTCTAATAGTTTGTATTATTGGATAAACATTTCATCTATAACTGTACCTCTGTTGGTGGGAATTTTAGCTGGCATTATGGGAGAACAAGAACAAGAAGCTGGTAATTATCAAGTAATAAGAAAAAGTATTCATAGAGGGCAAAATTTCTTTTTTAAATCTTTATATTTATTAAGTTTATTAGCTTACTTTGTGTTTTTTTCTATGATATTATTATATATTGGTATTTGGAGTGTTTATCACCCAGACAATTTTACGGCTCTTCTATTTTTGAAAACAGCACTTATTTTTATGGTAGGTTCTCTTTTCCTTGTACCTTTTCAACTGTGGAGTAGTTTTTATTTCAATATGGGTGCTTCGATAGGCTTCGGTATTTTTGGAACGATATTTGTTGCTTATATTAGTTCATTACCTATGATTGAAGAAAGAATATGGAGATTTATTCCGTGGACATGGTCTATGAAAACGACAAGTATTTATTTTGATAATAATACTTTGAATGTGCAAGGTGTAAATTTACCATTAGATTTAATGATACAATTATTGTTCTTCGTACTTCTTTTTGTTGGAATAGTATTATGGTTTAAAAAATGGGAGGGGCAAACAAAGGGATAAAGGAGAAATTTGTATGGCTAAAATATTAGTAATAGATGATGATATATCTTTGCTTCAGCTTATAAAAAATGCTTTGGAATACGACCATAGCATAACGACTTATACTGGATTGTCCAGCGTATCTATTCGAGAAATAAATAAACACGATTTATTGATACTTGATGTTATGATGCCAGAATTAGATGGATTTACTTTTTTGAAAGAAAAAAGGCGTGAAATCGACATACCTGTGTTATTTTTAACTGCCAAAAGTTTTGAGCAGGATTTAATAGAAGGTTTTTCCATAGGTGCCGATGACTACATTGTGAAGCCTTTTTCTGTTAAAGAGCTTCGCTATCGAATAATGGCTCATATACGTAGAGAAAACCGAACAAAAAGTAATATGATTCATATTGGAAATATCTTTTGTGATTTTATAGTTAGAAAAATCTATGTGAATGAAGCGGAAATAAATATGACTTCAACAGAATATGAAATATGTTCTTTACTAATGCGTAATCCTAATCGTGTATTTACAAAAGATGAAATATACGAAAAACTTTTTGGATTTGACGGCATGGGGGACGCAGAAACGACAATAAGAGAAAGAATAAAAGAAATCAGAAAAAAATTTAAGATTTATGAAGAAGAACCGATAAAAACAGTTTGGGGAGTTGGGTATCAATGGGAAAAAAATCAATAATGCGAATGTTATTAACGCTTAGTATTTCTCAAATTTGTTATATGTTCATAGTAGTAATAATGTTTGGTCTAGGAGTTTTTTTTCTGGGAGAAACAGAAATTATCATTTCACCAAATGTAATATCTCAAAATGTTGAAATCATAAAAGAGAAAGCTCTTGATAACACACTTGATGAAATGGACATACCTGCATATATTGAATATGCTAAACTTTCAAATAGTGGTAATTATATAAATGGTTCTATACAAGATGAAGAACTAATACAAGAAGTATGCGAAAAAGGAAAAATCAATCAATTACGCTTTATGAATGGAACAACTTACGAACTTATTGGTAATTCATCTGAAAAGTGGGTTCTGGGATATAAGAGTGCTACCTCACAGTTTTCGAATGATTTTCTGAGAAGTATTTTCCCAAGTGCCGATTTAACAATCATTAGTTGTTTTCTCATTACAGTAATTACAGGATTTTTAGTTATTTTAAAAGTGTATAGAAATCGGTTAAGCAAAGAATTAAATAAGATAACGAATATACAAAACACAATTTTATCTGATGATAGAGAAATTTCTGAATTATCCAGTCCATTAAAAGAAGTAAATGATATTCTAATTATTTTGAGCGAAATGGAAAAGACAGTAAAAGAAAGTACAAAAAAACAGTTGAAACAAGCACAACTTTTAGAAAATAGTATTCAATCACTTACGCATGATATACAAACACCTGCTACTGTCGTATTTGGTAATTTAGAGTTGCTAGAAGAAACAAGTATGGATATAAAACAAAAAGAATATGTTAAATATGCTCAAGACGGAATTTCTAAAATATCCGAATATGTGGAAGAATTAAAAACTCTTGCAAAATTGGAACAATCTAAAACAGAATATGTTCATTTCGATGAAAAATACGTAGATAATTTGATTTCACTTGCAAATCAAATAGCCTGTTTAAAAAACATAACCATTTCTATAATACAAAAAGATTTGACAGATGATTTATTGATAGAGCCAAAAGATATTCAAAAGGCTTTTCAAAATATCGTTTCAAATGCTGTTGGATTTTCTGAAAAATCTTCTCAAATAAAATTACAGTTTATCAAGAATAAATCAGAGTATGTTGTAAGTGTAATTGATAATGGAAAAGGTTTTAGTAAGGAAAGTTTGGAAAAAGCAACTCAAAAATTTTATTCAGAAAATAAGGCAAGAAGTGGTTCACATTATGGATTAGGACTTTCAATAGTCGACAAAATAATGAATGAACATAATGGATTTATTCAAATTGAAAATTTAGAAGTTGATAATACAATTATTGGAGCAAAAGTTTCTCTTGTTTTTCCGCTTAAATAAAATGTTTATGAGAAATTAAGTTGATTTGTTACCTGCGGAGCAGATCAGCAAATAAGAGTATCAAAGACAAAAAAGAAAACAAGAAGCTGATTACTTCTTGCTTTCCCTGCTGTTCAAGATACCGTCAATCGTACCTTGAATGATTTTTAATTCGTTATCACTCAATAAATCAAGAGAAGTTTCTATCTGACGGCGAGCTGTACTTTTTACGACATTCTCTGCTGGATAGAAATATTCATCAACTGATATATTGAACATGGTAACTAAATCATGGAATAATTGAAAACTTGGGTGCGACCCAGTATTTTCAATATCTGCGATATGACGTTCCCCATAGAATACCTTATCGCCTAAATCATTACGAGAAAGTCCCGCTCTTTCACGGGCTTCTCTGATTGCCAGCCCTAGCGGTCTGAAATCAAAAGTATGTGTTTCTTTTGTTTTTCTCATTTTAAATCACCTAGCATGAATTTATACTTCATGCTGTATATTTAGAATGTGTTAAAAGTGCATATAGTATGCAGTAATAATTCAAAAGTTGTTATCGTGTGCGGTAAATAAAAAAAAACCGTTCCTAGATAATATACTTTTGTGCGTCTTGAGAAATAACGGGACGGTTTTGGATATAACCAGAACTGTCCTTTTTCTTATAAGTACAAGGTATGGCTCTGGTTAAAGGGGGCTTATACCATGATTGCATACGGAAGAACGTTCTGTCGTTCTCAACTGGATAAATATTTTACCCTAGCATTACAATCATCATACCCTTTACTAGAATTAAAATTTCATATCAATAGAATTTATAAAACAGTCTGTTTGTGTATTTATATACCCACGGGCTGTTTTTGCTTTATTAAAAAGTTTTTTCAATTTTTTTCGGTTTCAACTTAGCAAATCACACTTGCCATTCCCTATATGGTGCGGAAAGAGGGATAAACACTTTTCACGTCATAACGGAAAGGGGGTGAGATTGATGAAACCGTCTGACTTCCAAAAAACTGTTCAATGCCGTTTTGAAAGCTGTTTGAAGAAAGTTGTCCGTCATGTTGTTAAGGACTATCAGCAGGGATTGAAGCGACGAAAAGACAAAGAAATTCCATTCTGTGAACTTCCAGAAATCGTCGTGGAAAAGCTGGCTGTGTGGGACGAATACGACAGCGATTATACATTTTTCAACGTATGCGGTAATGATATTCGTATTTGTGATGATGAACTGGCAGAAGCCTTGAAACATTTGTCTGAACGTAATCGAGAGAATTTGCTGATGTATTATTTCTTGGAAATGAGCGATACCGAAATTGCAAAAAGACAAAACATTTCAAGAAGTGGTGTTTTTCAAAACCGACACAATTCACTAGAGCTTATGAAAAAAATACTAAAGGAGAAGCAGTAAAATGAAGCAAACATTTAAGAAGCC
>ERZ773217.126-NODE-126-length-71079-cov-4.528131_pt1 | contig 71079 bp, 61 predicted proteins | sample MGYA00580995_ERZ773217 | MGnify/ENA primary metagenome ERZ773217 (study PRJEB29015, sample SAMEA2737772) | human gut metagenome | biome: human gut; feature: human-associated habitat; material: faeces | place: China | collected 2012 ...
AAAATACTCGTTACAGAGCAGAAGAAACAAAGAATGGAGAAGAATTCAGCAAAGAACTTGCTTCTTTATGTGACGTATTTGTAAATGACGCATTTGGTACAGCACATAGAGCACACTGCTCAAATGTTGGTGTAACTCAGTTCGTTGATACAGCAGTAGTTGGGTACTTAATGCAGAAAGAAATTGATTTCTTAGGAAACGCAGTAAATAATCCTGAAAGACCATTTGTCGCTATTTTAGGTGGAGCAAAAGTATCAAGTAAAATTTCTGTTATCGAAAACTTACTTGACAAAGTAGATACACTTATCATCGGTGGTGGTATGGCATACACATTCTCTAAAGCAAGAGGCGGAAAAATCGGACTTTCTCTTTGCGAAGATGATTATATGGAATACGCTTTAAACATGCTTAAAAAAGCAGAAGAAAAAGGAGTTAAATTACTTCTTCCTGTAGACCACCGTATCGGTGATGATTTCTCTAACGATGCAAACGTACAGGTTGTAGAAAGTGGAGAAATCCCTGACGGTTGGGAAGGTATGGATATCGGACCAAAAACAGAGGTTCTTTTTGCTGACGCTGTTAAAGATGCAAAAACAGTTGTATGGAACGGACCAATGGGCTGCTTTGAAATGCCTAAGTTTGCAAATGGTACAGAAGCAGTTGCAAAAGCGCTTGCAGAGACAGATGCCGTAACAATTATTGGTGGTGGAGATTCTGCCGCAGCAGTAAACCAGTTAGGATATGGAGATAAAATGACTCATATTTCTACAGGTGGCGGTGCTTCTCTTGAATTCCTTGAAGGAAAAGAATTACCGGGTGTAGCAGCAGCAAACGATAAGTAGACCGAACATACTTTAAAAAACTTCATCGGTATATACCTCAAAATATATAAAATTAGGAGACGATAAAATGTCAAGAAGAAAAATTATTGCAGGTAACTGGAAAATGAATAAAACTCCTAGTGAAACAGTTACTTTATTGAATGAATTAAAACCATTAGTAGCAACAGAAGATGCAGACGTTGTATTTTGTGTACCTGCAATCAGCATTATTCCGGCAATGGAGGCTGTAAAAGGAACAAATATCTGCATTGGCGCTGAAAATATGTATTTCGAAGAAAGTGGAGCATATACAGGAGAAATCGCTCCAAATATGCTTACGGACGTTGGAGTAAAATACGTTATCATCGGACATTCTGAGAGACGTGAATACTTTGCAGAGACAGATGAAACTGTAAATAAAAAAGTGAAAAAAGCATTTGAACACGGTATTACACCAATCATCTGCTGTGGTGAGACATTAGCACAGAGAGAACAGGGTGTTACTATTGACTTTATTCGTCAGCAGATTAAAATTGCTTTCTTAGATGTAACAGCAGAGCAGGCTAAAACAGCAGTAATCGCTTATGAACCAATCTGGGCAATCGGAACAGGAAAAGTTGCCACGACAGAACAGGCTCAGGAAGTTTGTGCTGCAATTCGTCAGTGTATTGCTGAAATCTATGATGAAGCAACTGCAGAAGCAATCCGTATCCAGTACGGCGGATCTGTATCAGCAGACAGCGCTCCTGAATTATTTGCTCAGCCTGATATTGACGGCGGACTTGTAGGAGGCGCTTCTTTAAAAACAGATTTCGGAAAGATTGTTAATTGGAAATAATGCCTATTGATAAAAAGAAGCGGGATATAGATCCTGCTTCTTTTTTGTGACTACAGGAAAATGCAAGGAGGCATGTATGAGAAGAATTAAAAAAATAAGCCAGACAACAAATAATCGTTTTCTGAATATGTACACACTGCAAATGAAGAGTGATACGGGAAAAGAAAGTACGTACTATGTGGCGTCCAGGGCAAAAAACATTGATGAGTTAAAAATAACAACGAGACAAAACAGAGCGGACGGAGTAATTATCTACAGTTTATATCAAGATGAAAATGATGATGAAGAAAAAATTGTACTTATTCGTCAATACCGCTGTCCGCTGGACGACTATATTTATGAATTTCCGGCGGGTCTGGTAGATGAAGGAGAAGATTTTAAGGCGGCAGGTGTGCGTGAATTGAAAGAAGAGACGGGGCTTGATTTAACACCAATTAATGCAAAAGATATGTTTACGAAGCCGTTTTTCACTACAGTTGGAATGACTGACGAGTCCTGTGGAACGGTGTACGGCTATGCAAAAGGAAAACCGTCCAAAGCGGGACAGGAAGAAAATGAAGAAATTGAAATTGTACTTGCTGATCGAAAAGAAGTGAGAAGAATTTTGCGGGAAGAGAACGTTGCAATTATGTGTGCGTATATGCTTATGCACTTCTTACATACACCTGACGGGAAAGTATTTGATTTTTTGGAGAGTATTTAAAGGCGAAAAACTTGCAACCGATTAGAAAATCATGTAAAATAATTCAGGTAAAGAAAACGTTAATGAATTAACATAAAGGAGATAATACTATGAGTAAAAAACCAACAGTTTTAATGATTCTTGACGGATACGGTTTGAACGACAAACACGAAGCAAATGCCGTTTATGAGGGAAAAACACCTGTTATGGACAAGTTAATGGCTGAGTGTCCGTTTGTGAAAGGTAATGCAAGCGGAATGGCAGTGGGGCTTCCTGACGGACAGATGGGTAACTCTGAAGTAGGACATTTGAACATGGGTGCAGGACGTATTGTATATCAGGATTTAACAAAGATTACTAAATCTATTCAGGACGGAGATTTCTTTGAGAATGAAGCGTTGCTTGCAGCGTGCAATAATGCAAAAGAGCACAATTCAGCCCTTCACCTGTTCGGATTGGTATCTGATGGTGGCGTTCACAGCCATAATTCACATATTTATGGTTTGTTAGAACTTGCTAAGAAACAGGGACTTGAAAAAGTATATGTACACTGCTTCTTAGACGGACGTGACACACCTCCTGCATCAGGAAAAGATTATGTGCAGGAATTGGCAGATAAGATGAAAGAAATCGGTGTAGGTGAAATCGCATCTGTTATGGGACGTTACTATGCAATGGACAGAGATAACCGTTGGGATCGTGTTGAGTTAGCATATAATGCAATGGTAAAAGGAGAGGGAGAAACAGCGGAATGTGCGGTGTGCGCAGTTCAGAATTCATATGACGCAGATAAAACAGACGAATTTGTTCTTCCTACAGTTGTTGTAAAAGACGGAAAACCTGTTGCAACGATCAAAGACAACGATTCTATCATCTTCTTTAACTTCAGACCGGACAGAGCAAGAGAAATTACAAGAACATTCTGTGATGACAATTTTGACGGATTTGACAGAGGAGAACGCATCAAAACAACATATGTATGCTTTACTGAATATGATGTGACAATTGAAAATAAATTAGTTGCTTTCCACAAAACAGAAATTACAAATACATTCGGAGAATTTTTGGCAAACAATAATATGACACAGGCGAGAATTGCCGAGACAGAAAAATACGCTCACGTTACATTTTTCTTTAACGGCGGTGTAGAGGAGCCGAACAAAGGGGAGGACAGAATTTTAGTGAAATCTCCTAAAGTTGCAACATATGATTTGCAGCCGGAAATGAGCGCATATGAAGTTTGTGATAAATTAATGGAAGCAATCAAATCCGATAAATACGATGTAATTATCATCAACTTTGCAAATCCGGATATGGTTGGACATACAGGTGTGGAAGCGGCAGCGATCAAAGCGATTGAAGCTGTTGATGAGTGTGTAGGTAAAACTGTGGAAGCATTAAAAGAAGTTGACGGACAGATGTTTATCTGTGCGGATCACGGAAATGCAGAACAGTTAGTTGATTATGAAACAGGTGAACCGTTTACTGCTCATACAACAAATGAAGTACCGTTTATTTTGGTGAATGCTGACCCTTCATATAAATTAAGAGAAGGCGGCTGCCTTGCAGATATTGCCCCAACTCTTATCGAATTAATGGGAATGGAACAGCCGAAAGAAATGACAGGAAAATCATTGTTAGTGAAATAAGCGTAAAAAATAGCCGGACATGGAAATATCCAAGTCTGGCTATTTTTTTAATGATTTTCCTGTAAGTTTTTATTTGCAGTAGAAAGCATTAGTTTGATTCGATTCAACTGGTTTACCTCACTTGCTCCCGGGTCATAGTCTATGGCGACAATATTTGCGAGAGGGTGACGGTGACGCAATTCTTTAATTACCCCTTTACCTACTACATGGTTTGGAAGGCAGGCAAACGGTTGTGCACAAACTATGTTAGTTGTACCATTCTCGATTAATTCTAACATTTCTCCGGTTAAGAACCAACCTTCACCGGTCTGATTTCCCAGGGAAACGATTTCTTTTGCCATGTTTGCCAAATTTGTAATATCAGCAGGCGGTGTAAAATGTTTGCTCTGTGCAAATGCCTTTTTCGCAGGGGAACGGAACCATTCCAACGCTTTGATACCTAAATTCGCTTTCCATGCAGTTGATTTTTTCATACCCAGGTGGGAAACTTTGAAATTACTGTTATAGAAGCAGTATAGGAAGAAGTCAAGCAAATCAGGTACAACAACTTCAGCCCCCTCCTGTTCGAGTAATTCAACTAAATGGTTGTTGGCAGTTGGGTGAAATTTTACCAATATTTCTCCTACGATACCGACACGCACTTTTTTTACGTTGTTCATTGGAAGATTATCAAAATCTTCTATAATTTCTTTGCACATTTTGTTGAATGTACGGCGGCTCGGGTGTTTCTGTGTTAAAAATGTGATACACTTTTGTTTCCATTTTTCGTGAAGCGCATCTGTACTTCCCGGTGTTACCTCATAAGGGCGAACACGATATACGGCACGCATGAAAATATCACCAAATACAACAGCATACATTCCTTTTAATACAAGCGGGAGTGTAAGTTTAAATCCCGGATTTTCTTCCAGTCCGCTTAGATTTAAGGAAATAACAGGAATCTGTGCGTACCCCGCTTTCTCTAATGCGCGTCGGATAAATCCGATATAGTTGGAAGCGCGGCAGCCTCCTCCCGTCTGCGTAATAATAACTGCAATTTTCTCTGTGTTATATCGTCCTGAAAGAATTGCTTCCATGATTTGTCCGACAACAAGCAGGGAAGGATAGCAGGCGTCATTATTTACATATTTAAGTCCTGTATTGATTGCAGATTTACTGTCGTTTCCTAAAACTTCGATGTTGTACCCGCAGGAGCGGAAAGCGGGTTCGACAAGTTCAAAATGAATCGGTGACATCTGCGGACACAATATTGTATAGGTCTCTCTCATTTCTTTTGTAAATGGTACTTTTGTGATGGAAGACGGCTGAATACAATGTTCTATATGTTTTTTCTCGCGCACACGAATGGCAGAGAGAAGAGAGCGGATACGGATTCTTGCTGCTCCTAAATTGTTTACTTCATCAATTTTCAAAGAAGTATAAATTTTACCTGAATGTGTTAAAATATCCGATACCTCATCAGTCGTAACTGCATCTAGTCCACAACCAAAAGAATTTAATTGAATTAAATCAAGATTGTCTTTTGTCTTTACATAATTTGCGGCTGCATATAATCTGGAGTGATACATCCATTGGTCCATAACACGAAGAGGACGTTCCACAGGGTGCAAGTGTGAGACGGAATCTTCCGTCAACACGGCGATGTCATAGGAATTGATTAATTCCGGAATGCCGTGATTTACTTCTGGGTCGATATGGTAAGGACGTCCGGCCAGAACAATACCTCTTTTACCTGTTTTGTCAAGGTAAGCAATCGTTTCTTCACCTTTTCTTCTGATATCTTCACGGCATTTTTTAAGTTCTTCCCATGCTAAATGTACAGCCTGCTTGACTTCTGCCTCTGTAATGGAAAACTTTCCGCTGAATTCTTCTGTCAAACGTTCATCCAGTGTCTCTTCATTTTTAAAAGATAAAAATGGGTTCATGAAATCAACTTTGCCGCTTGTGATCTCGTCCATATTGTTTTTGATATTTTCTGCGTATGAGGTAACAATAGGGCAGTTGTAATGGTTATTTGCATCTTTGAATTCCTGTCTTTCATAAGGAATACAAGGATAGAAGATGAATGAAACCCCATTTTGAATAAGCCATTCTACATGTCCGTGTGCTAACTTGGCAGGATAGCATTCGGATTCACTTGGAATGGATTCGATTCCCAATTCGTATATTTTTCTTGTGGAAGCAGGTGACAAAACAACTCTAAATTTTAATGCATCGAAAAAAGTAAACCAAAAAGGATAATTTTCATACATGTTCAAGACGCGTGGAAGTCCTACCGTTCCGCGTTTCGCATCTGTTTCGGATAAAGGAGTGTAATCAAAATATCTTTTATTTTTGTAAGCGAATAGGTTCGGAATATCATTTTTTGTTTTTGATTTTCCAAGTCCGCGCTCGCATCGGTTACCTGTGATGAAACTTCGTCCGCCGCTGAATTTATTGATTGTCAGACGACAGTTATTTGTACAGCCTTTACATTTTGTCATACTTGTACTATATTCCAAGGCGTTAATTTCTCCGATGGAGAGCATGGTCGTTGTTTTGCTTTCATCGTAACGTTCCCTTGCAATTAGAGCAGCGCCGAAAGCCCCCATAATACCTGCAATATCGGGGCGAACTGCCTCACAATCAGCGATTGTTTCAAAACTTCTTAAAACCGCGTTATTATAGAAAGTTCCGCCTTGAACAACAATGTGTTTTCCGAGTTCTGAGGCATCAGAAACTTTGATAACTTTATAAAGGGCATTTTTGATAACCGAGTAAGCAAGTCCTGCAGAAATATCTGCTACGGAAGCCCCTTCTTTCTGTGCCTGTTTTACTTTGGAATTCATAAATACGGTACAACGTGTTCCTAAATCGATAGGATTTTTTGCAAACAGTGCTTCGTGAGCAAAATCTTCTACGGAATAGTTTAAGGATTTGGCAAATGTTTCGATAAACGAACCGCAGCCTGAAGAACATGCTTCATTTAACTGCACGCTGTCTACGGTTTGGTTCTTGATTTTAATACATTTCATATCCTGACCGCCAATATCGAGAATACAATCTACCTCAGGGTTAAAAAACGCAGCAGCATAGTAATGTGAAACTGTTTCGACCTCTCCCTCGTCCAGTAAGAGCGCTGCCTTGATCAGGGCTTCCCCATATCCTGTGGAACAGGAGTGTACAATTTCAACGCCTTCAGGAAGTTTATCGTAAATATCTTTAATTGCGCTGATTGTTGTTCCGAGCGGATCTCCTTCGTTGCTGTGATAGAAAGAGTAAAGAAGAGTTCCGTCCTCGCCGACAAGTGCTGCTTTGGTTGTTGTAGAACCGGCATCAATGCCTAAAAAACATTTTCCCTTGTAGGAAGATAAATCTTTCACGGGAACCTGATGCTTTTCGTGACGTGCTTCAAAAGCGTCATATTCTTCTTTGCTTGCAAAGAGAGGAGTCATACGCTCTACCTCAAATTCCATTTCGATGCGATTGATAAGTCGCATTTGCAAAGAGGTAAGTTGAATGGAAAGATCCCTGCCGGAATTTAATGCAGAACCGATCGCAGCAAATAAATGTGAATGCTTTGGTGCGATAATATGTTCGTCGTCCAGTTTTAATGTGCGGACAAAGGCTTCTCGGAGTTCTGACAGAAAATGAAGCGGACCGCCCAGAAAAGCGACATGACCGCGAATTGGTTTTCCGCATGCCAGCCCACTGATAGTCTGATTGACTACCGCCTGAAAAATAGAGGCGGAAAGGTCTTCCTTTGTGGCCCCTTCGTTAATCAATGGCTGAATATCGGATTTGGCAAATACACCGCAGCGTGCAGCGATGGAATATAATGCCTGATAATGTTTTGCGTACTCATTTAATCCTGTGGCATCTGTCTGCAGTAATGATGCCATCTGGTCAATAAAAGAACCGGTACCTCCGGCACAGATACCGTTCATACGTTGCTCTACGTTGCCACCTTCAAAATAGATGATTTTGGCATCTTCACCGCCAAGTTCAATGGCCACATCTGTCTGTGGAGCATAATCCTGAAGGGCAGTAGAAACAGCAATAACTTCCTGGACAAAAGGAATTTCTAAATGCTTTGCCAAAGTAAGTCCGCCTGATCCGGTAATTACCGGAGAAACTTCTATCGTGCCTAGTTTATGAACGGCTCTTCCGAGTAAGTCAGAAAGAGTTTCCTGAATGTTTGCGAAATGTCGTTCGTAGTCGGAAAATAAAACCTCGTTTTCTTCATTTAGAACGGCGATTTTAACTGTTGTAGAACCGATATCGATTCCTAATGTATGTAGTGTTTTCTGCATATTTAACTACTCCTTACTATATATAGGTATCTATTGTTTCCTATTAAAATGAAATCGTATTTTTTTACAATACACTACATTATACGACAATCAGAAAAAAAACACAATTGGAAATTTAGTATGGAAAATGTAAAAAACATGTAAAGTCATTGGATTGAATTGACAAATGTGTTTGCAAAAGGTAGAATGTGTTCTATGTTAAGTAAATTGTGGAGGAGTATAGTTTTATGAACTGGATTCAGAAATTAGAACGGAAATTTGGAAGATATGCAATACACAATCTGATGTATTATATTATCATTCTATATGGTGTCGGATTTGTAATTTCTTTGGTAAAACCTGAGTTTTATTATCAATATCTGGCGATGGACGCTGGGGCGGTTATGCACGGACAGATTTGGAGAGTTGTCACATTTTTAATGCAGCCACCTTCGTCAAGTCCGATTTTTATGGTGTTTGCATTATATTTATACTATATGATAGGTCAGCATCTGGAGGCGACATGGGGTGCATTCCGATTTAATCTGTATTTCTTTACGGGCGTGCTTTTCCATGTAATTGCAGCATTTATTGCTTATTTTGTCACGGGAATATCGTTTCCTATCGGAACGGCATATTTGAATTTATCACTGTTTTTTGCTTTTGCCGCAATGTATCCGGATATGGAGTTTCTTTTCTTTTTCGTTTTGCCGATAAAAGTGAAATGGCTCGCCATCATTGACGGTGTACTTTTTGGTTACACGATCGTGCAGGCATTTCTTCCGGCATACAGCACGGGAATTATGGGACTTATCACAAAATCAGATGCAATAGCAGCGGGTGTATCCATTTTAAACTTTGTGATTTTTTATTTATCATCAAGAAGTTTCAAGGCGCATTCACCAAAACAGATGCATCGCAGAAGACAATTTCAAAAAGATATACGCAATGCCAATGCAAATTCAGCGGCACATGCATCTGGTGCAAAACACCGCTGTGCCGTTTGTGGAAGAACAGAGTTAGATGATCCGAATTTGGAATTCAGGTACTGCTCAAAATGTAATGGCGCGTACGAATATTGTCAGGATCACTTATTTACGCATGAACATATCAAATAAGTGCTTCATTATATAAGAAAAAAGGGAAGGATAAGAAGATGAGAAAAACTAAAATTGTATGTACAATGGGACCAAACACAAACGATCGTGAACTAATGAAGAAAATGGTAGAAAAGGGCATGAACATTGCGCGTTTTAATTTCTCTCATGGAGACCACGAAGAACAAAAAAGCAGAATGGATATGTTAAAGGGAATCCGTGAAGAGTTAGGGAAACCGGTTGCCATTCTTTTGGATACAAAAGGACCGGAGATTCGTACCGGCGTACTTAAAGGAGATAAGAAAGTATTTTTGGAAGAAGGAGATACATTTACTCTTACAACAGAAGAAATAGAGGGAGATAACAAGCGTGTTTCCGTCAGTTATGAAGGCCTTGTGGAAGATGTTGAACCGGGGAAAAAGATTTTGATTGATGACGGATTAATTGAACTGGAAGTAAAAGGAATAAATGGTACAGAGATTACATGTAAAGTATTAAACGGAGGGGAACTTGGCTCTAAAAAAGGGGTTAATGTTCCGAATGTACCTGTGCGTCTTCCGGCACTAACACAGAAAGACAGAGAAGATATTATTTTTGGTGTAGAACAGGGAGTAGACTTTATCGCAGCATCTTTCGTCCGCTCTGTGGAAGGGGTTCTTGAAATTAAGGCATTGTTGAAAGAATGCGGCGCTCCGTTTTTGCCTGTTATTGCTAAAATTGAAAATGCAGAAGGAATCAGAAACATTGATGAGATCATTCACTGTGCGGACGGAATTATGGTAGCCAGAGGCGATTTGGGTGTAGAAATTCCGGCAGAAGAAGTTCCGTATTTACAGAAAATGTTAATCAAAAAATGTAATGATAACTTCAAACCGGTTATTACCGCAACACAGATGCTTGATTCCATGATGAGAAATCCAAGACCGACAAGAGCGGAAGTGACTGATGTTGCCAATGCAGTTTATGACGGAACTGATGCGGTCATGTTATCCGGTGAAACAGCACAGGGAAAATATCCTTTGGAAGCGTTGGAAATGATGGTCCATATCGTGGAAAATACGGAAGAACACTTAGATTATGACATTTTATTGGAGAAAGCGCAGGAACACAGAAGAAAAGGAATTTCAAGCGCCATCGGATATTCTTCCGTTGCCACTGCGATGAATCTTAACGCAAAATGTATCATCACACCAACATTATCCGGAGCTACTGCAAGAGTAGTTTCAAAATTCAAACCGAAAGCGGATATTATCGGGGTGACTCCAAATGAAGCAACTCTTCGTAAAATGCAGATTTACTGGGGAGTTCTGCCAATCAAATCTATCGAATATCATACAACCGAAGACATTTGTAATGATGCAATTGATTTGGTTAATGCAAAACAGTTAGTAGAAACGGGAGACATTGTTGTATTGACAGCGGGAATCCCTTCACCGGTTATGAAGAAAACACGAGACGGTGTAAGCAACATGATGAAAATTGCTGTAATCGAATAAAAATTGAATAAAAATTGATAAAAAATAGTGGCGTCATTGAAGGGTTTATGGTAAAATCATACTAACATTTTTTACTAGGAGGAAAAAAGGTATGAAGAAAAAGAAAAGTATTTTGGCACTAATGATGGTGATTGTAATGTGTATGCTCAGTGCGTGTGGAACGAAATTTGACGCGAAAGCATATATCGAATCATGTTTGGACGTACAGTTTAAAGGGGAATATGACGAATATATGAAATTGACTGAATCGTCAAAGAAAGATTCTGAAAAACTGTATAATGACGGTATCGATACATTTATGAAGGGGTATGAATCACTGTCGCTTCCAGATGAATTGGAAGGAAAATTCCGTGATGCTTATAAAAAGATGTTAAAATCTGCAAAGTATTCTATAAAGGAATCTAAAGAAACAGATGATGGATTTGTAGTAACAGTTGCGGTAAAACCAATGAAATGTTTTGAGAACTATGAGGCTGATTTACAGAAACTTCAGCAGGAATTTCTGGCTGATATGCAGGAGAAGATAGCGAAAGACGGTAAAATGCCTTCACAGCAGGAAATTATGGAGCAGATGGCAGAAATTGTTTACAATGACTTGGAAGAACGTATTTCTAAATGTGAATACGATAAAGAAGTGACAGTCGATGTAAAAGTGAAAAAAGACAGCAACAAAAAATACACTGCAAATGAAACGGATTTGGGAAAAGTAGCACAGAAAGCATTAGGAGTGTAAAAAATATTAAAAAAGTGCTTGCAATTTAATCAGGCATATGATATTATAATACTCGGCTTGAGAAAGTCGAGTATATGCCGATGTGGCGGAATTGGCAGACGCATCAGACTCAAAATCTGACGTAGGTGACTATGTACCGGTTCGAGTCCGGTCATCGGCAGTAAGATAAAAAGCGATAGTATCTTTGATACTGTCGCTTTTTCTAAATATAGTGTATAATATGTAACAGAAAATATAAATGGAGAAATAGTATGAATGAAAAAATTGTATTAATTGATGGACATAGTATTTTAAATAGAGCATTCTACGGAGTTCCTGACTTGACCAACTCAGAAGGACTGCATACAAATGCAATCTATGGTTTTTTAAATATTCTATTTAAAATTTTAGAAGAAGAAAAGCCGGAGTATTTGACTGTTGCATTTGACGTACATGCGCCTACATTCAGGCACGAAATGTATGATGAATATAAGGGGACGAGAAAACCAATGTTGGAAGAACTGCGTCAGCAGGTTCCGGTAATGAAAGAAGTTCTTCAGGCAATGGGAGTCAAACTGATTGAGCAGGCGGGCTACGAGGCAGATGATTTGCTTGGAACACTTTCCGTGCTCGCCGAAGAAAAAGGAATGGACGTGTCCATTATTTCGGGAGACAGAGATTTATTGCAACTGGCAACAGAAAAAGTTAAGATTCGTATTCCGAAAACAAAAAAAGGCAAGACGGAGATAGAGAATTATTATGCCAAAGATGTTGAGGAAAAATATTTTGTTACACCGAAAGAATTTATTGATTTAAAAGCGCTTATGGGAGATACTTCCGACAACATTCCGGGAGTGGCAAGTATTGGCGAAAAGACGGCGACAAAAATTATTACGCAATTTCATTCTATTGAAAATGCGTATGCACACTTAGATGAGTTAAAGCCGCCTAGAGCGGGCAAGGCTTTGCAGGAACAGTATGATAAGGCTCAGATGAGTAAAGAGTTAGCGACAATTCATGTGCATGTTCCTGTTTCATATGATTTTGAAGAAGCGAAACTGGGAAACCTGTACACGGAAGAAGCCTATGTATATTTCCAAAAATTAGAATTTAAAAACTTATTGTCACGATTTGATATGTCCGCTCCGGAAAATAGTATTGAAGATTCTTTTAAGATAATTTATGCAAAAGAAGATGCGGACGCAGTTTTTGAAAATGCCATGCATGCTGAAGTGGTGGGGATTTCGTTTGGCAAAAACATGGAAAACGTACTTCCTCTCTTTGCAGACGCAGCGGAGATAAATCATATCGGTGTATCTTTTGATGATGAAAAAATATATACAATCTACACGGGGGAAGAAATAACATTTTCTTATTTGAAGAAAAAAATAGAAGAACTTACTGCCTGTGTAAAAACGGTTTCTATTTGTAATATAAAAGAGGCGTTAAAATGGATTACATTTGCAAATGAGACCTCTGCTTTTGATCCTATTATTGCTTCTTATTTATTAAATCCTTTAAAAAGTGATTACGCATTTGAAGATGTGGCAAGAGAACAGTTAAACATTTTGATTGATGATAAGATGGAAGAGGCGAGAAAAAGTTGTTATACGGCATATACAGCATATAAATCTGTTTTTTTCCTCAGCGACCGATTAAAAGAAAAGAAAATGGAACATTTATTTACCGATATAGAGATGCCTCTTGCATTTACACTTTTTGATATGGAACAGGCGGGCGTAAAGGTAAAAGCGGAAGAGTTGAAAGTTTACGGACAGCAGTTGGGCGGAAAAATCAATGAATTAGAAACGGAAATCTATGAGATTGCAGGAGAAACTTTCAATATTAATTCTCCAAAACAACTTGGAGTTGTTTTGTTTGAACACTTGAATCTGCCTAACGGAAAGAAAACAAAGACAGGATATTCCACAGCCGCAGATGTGTTGGAAAAACTTGCTCCAGACTATCCGATTGTATCCAAAATTCTTGAATATCGCCAGTTGGCAAAATTAAAGTCAACATACGCTGACGGGCTTGCAAATTTTATTCAGGAAGATGGAAGGATTCACGGAAAATTTAATCAGACGGTTACGGCTACGGGAAGAATCAGCAGTACTGAGCCTAACTTGCAAAATATTCCGGTCAGAATGGAATTAGGCCGATTGATCCGTAAAGTTTTTGTTCCGGAAGAAGACTATGTGTTTGTCGATGCGGATTATTCACAGATTGAACTTCGTATTTTGGCACATTGCTCAGGAGACGAATCCCTTATCAGCGCTTATAAGGAAGCGAGAGATATTCATCGAATAACAGCATCTCAAGTATTCCACATTCCTTTTGATGAAGTGACGGATTTGGAGAGGCGAAATGCAAAGGCTGTAAATTTTGGGATTGTATATGGAATCAGTTCGTTTGGATTGAGTCAGGACTTGAGTATTACAAGAAAAGAAGCAGGTGAATATATAGACAATTATTTCAAAACCTATCCGGGAATCAAAACGTTTTTAGATGACACTGTGGCACATGCTAAAGAACAGGGGTATGTTGTGACATTGTTCGGAAGAAGGAGACCTGTTCCGGAACTGGAATCAGGAAATTTTATGCAAAGGTCCTTCGGAGAGAGGGTTGCGATGAACGCTCCGATTCAGGGGACTGCCGCAGATATTATGAAAATCGCCATGATAGGTGTCAATCGTACTTTAAAAGAAAAACAGATGAAATCAAAACTTGTCCTGCAGGTACATGATGAACTTTTGATTGAGGCATATAAAGATGAAGTAGAAGAAGTGAAGTCGATTTTGAAAAGAGAAATGGAAGAGGCGGCTTCGTTAAGTGTGCCGTTAGATATTGATATGCATACAGGAAATAGTTGGTATGAGGCGAAGTAGATGAGAATAATTGGAATTACAGGCGGCATAGGCTCGGGGAAGAGCTGTGTCTTAAATATAATGGAGGAAATCTATGGCGCGGTTCTCTGTCAGACAGATGTGGTGGCACATCAACTGCAGAAAAAAGGAGAGACATGCTACAAAGAAATTGTTAATGTGTTCGGTGTAAATATTTTGACCGAAAACAAAGAAATCGACAGGAAAAAATTAGGGGCAATTGTTTTTAATGATAACGATAAATTGAAGAAGTTAAATCAGATTGTTCACCCCGCAGTGAAAAAGCAGGTTAAACTGGAAATAGAAGAGGCACGTCGCAAACAGAAAGAATTCTTTTTGATTGAATCTGCACTTTTAATGGAGGATCATTACGAGGAACTGTGTGACGAACTATGGTATATCTATGCCGATGAGAGAGTTCGGAGAGACCGATTGAAAACTTCTCGTTTAATGAACGAAGAAAAAATCGATTTAATTATAAAAGCACAGGCAACAGAAGAAACATTTAGAAAATACTGCCATATAACAATTGATAACAGTGGAACAATAGAGAATACAAAAGAGCAGATAGAGCAGGCAGTCAACAGGAGATAAGAAAATGAAATTATGCAGTATTGCCAGTGGTAGCAGTGGAAATTGTATATATGTCGGAAGTGACCATACACACATAATTATAGATGCCGGAATCAGTAAAAAGAAAATAGAGGAAGGTTTGGGGAAGATTGGAATTTCGGGAGAAGAATTAGACGGAATTTTAGTAACTCACGAACATTCAGACCATATTCAGGGATTAGGCGTGTTCAGCCGAAAATATAAAGTGCCTATTTATGCAACGGCGGGAACGATATGCGGTATCGAAAACTATAAAAGTCTTGGGAAAATGCCGGAAGGATTGTTCCATTCCATTAAGGCTGATGAAGAATTTTCTTTAGGGGAACTGACAATAAAACCTTTTGCCATCTCCCATGATGCTATAGAACCGACAGGATACCGTATTGAAAAAAATCAAAAATCTGTTGCTGTGGCAACTGACTTGGGAAATTATGACAAATATATTGTGGAAAAATTAAAAGATGTAAACGCACTTGTTTTAGAGGCGAACCACGATGTTCATATGGTAGAAGTAGGGCCTTACCCATATCCTCTGAAGAGAAGAGTGTTGGGAGAACAGGGACATTTGTCAAATGAATTGTCGGGAAGGCTTCTTTGTGATATACTACATGATGACTTACAGTGTGTTATGTTAGGACATTTGAGCAAAGAAAATAATTACGAGAGTCTTGCTTATGAAACCGTAAAACTGGAAGTGACACTCGGAGATAATAAATATAAGGGTGACGACATACATATTGTGGTGGCAAAAAGAGACACGGTATCGGAACTGATAACAGTAGAATAAAAAGAACGGAGAAGAAAATATGGGAAGAACAGCGATTGTGACAGACAGTAACAGCGGCATTACACAGGAACGTGCAAGAGAACTGGGAATTCGCGTATTGCCAATGCCTTTTTATATAAATGAAAAATTATATTTTGAAGATATTACACTCACACAGGAAGAGTTCTATGAAGAATTAAAAAATGATGCAGATATTTCTACTTCACAGCCTTCACCGGCAGATGTTTTGGATTTGTGGGACGAGGTATTGAAAGAATACGATGAAATTGTCTACATTCCAATGTCCAGCGGATTGAGCAGTTCATGCGAGACGGCAATTTCACTTTCGAGAGAATACGATGGTAAAGTACAAGTGGTGGATAATCAGCGTATTTCCGTAACACAGTCAAAATCAGTGGAAGATGCAATGAAATTGGCCGAACAGGGTAAAAATGCGAAAGAAATCAAAGAAATTCTTGAAACGGAAAAGAAAGAATCCAGTATCTATATAACGGTGGATACATTAAAATATTTAAAAAAAGGCGGAAGAATAACATCGGCAGCTGCAACGATCGGAACTGTATTGAATTTGAAGCCGGTTTTACAGATTCAAGGCGGCAAATTGGACGCCTTTGCAAAAGTGAGAGGCTGGAAACAGGCGAAAAAAACGATGTTGGAAGCCGTTGAAAGAGACTGGCAGGAAAGATTTAACGGGGAAGAGGTATATATTCAGGGGGCATATACTTCCTCAAAAGAAGAGGCTGAACAGTGGAAAGAAGAGATTGAGAACAGATTTCCGAATGTTACGATAGAAATGAGACCGCTTTCTCTAAGCGTGGCGTGTCACATTGGACCGGGAGCGTTAGCTGTAACCTGCACAAAGAAAATGAGATAACAACTAATAAACAGGAGATTGTACGTCTAACAGCGCACAATCTCCTGTTTGTGTTCATTGATAAAAGGAGTCTGAAATTTGTCCGTAACGACAGATTCATATAAGTCGGAAGCGAAAATATCCTGTTTTAAATAGAAACTTTCTTTTTCCTCTAATGACGCAGAAGAAAGTTTTGTGATAAGAGGAATCCTGCTTTGCCGTTTCATCACGGATAAGACAGTGGAACTGTCCTGACGAAATCCTAAAATACGTGCATAGGCGGGAGCGGCACAGTCCGCTTTTTTCACATGAAGCAAAATGTGGAGCAGAGCACGGCTCACCCGTGTGTATGTTAAGTCGCGGGTTTTTATTTCTTCGCAAAACTGTTCAAAAGTAAGAAAGTTATTTTTATTTTTATATATGCGGTTTGCGAGAGTTTCATTTATATCCATATAAGTGAGAAGTGTTTCTTTTGTTTCTGTTAAAAGTTTATATTTCAATAATAATGAAAAATCATTGGTATAAATCGGATACCGCCTTTGAAACGTATTTTGCAGGAAAGAAATACAAGCCCGAGGTATTTGGTCTTTTAAAATCTCAGAAATGTCAGAGAAACTGTTTTCCGCCTGTGCAAATACATTTCTGATGGCAGACGCCGAACTGTACACGGTCTTTAATTCCATATCGTGATAATGGGACTCTTCTCTTTGAATGGCAACAGGGGTAATGGAACTGTTCAGTCGACAGAGAGCCTTTATATATTCAATACCTAATATATTGTTAGGTGATTCTAAAATTGCGGAAAGAGAAGTATCCCCTGTAACTTCTCCGAATGCTTTCTGACGCGCCAACGGAAAAGAATCTCCGTTTTTTAAGTGGTTTTGCAGGAAAAACTTATAATCATCAGGCTCGTCACAGAGAATACGCGCAATCTTCGACAGCGAGACAATATCTCCTGATTCCGTTCCAAAACAAATAGAATCAACACAATTTAAAGAATGCAGCAGAGAAACGGCTCCGGCAGCAAAAAGTTCGGCGCTCCCGGTTGCGAAAAAAACCGGCAGTTCAATAACGACAGCCGCACCTGCCTCCAATGCAATCTGTGTCCGCAAATGTTTTGGGATAATTGCAGGAGCACCGCGCTGAACAAAATTACCGCTCATCACAACAATGGCATAATCTGCGCCCGTTCTTTTCAGTGCTTCGTTTAAATGATGTTTATGTCCGTTATGAAATGGATTATATTCAGTAATCAGACCTACAATTTTCATAAGTGTCCTCCCTATCTTTTTTATAAAATGTATTATACAATAAAGACAAATAGAGTGCAAAAGCAATTATTGACAAAAAACAGGGTTACGGTATAGAATTAAGATAATATATTGCGTACCGCACATGAGTGGTACGCTTACTTTGTGAATGAGAAAGGAGGGCATATATGACGGAAGAACAGATGCTTGAATTGTTGGAAGAAAGAAAATACAAAGAATTAAAGACAGAATTGGAAAATTTATACCCCGTCGATATTGCACAAATCCTTGAAGAATTTAATGAAAAACAGAGAATTATCGTTTTTCGTCTTTTGACAAAAGAAGAGGCGGCTGAGACATTTACCTATATGAGCAGTGAGATGCAGGAAGATTTGGTTAACGGACTGACAGACGCCGAAATTGAAGAATTCATGGAAGAAATGTATCTTGATGATATGGTTGACGTTTTGGAAGAGATGCCGGCGAATGTTGTAGACAGACTGCTTATGGCTACTGATGAGGAGACAAGAAAACAGATTAATACACTTCTCCAGTATCCTGAGGACAGTGCCGGAAGCATTATGAATGTAGAGTACATCGGGCTTAGAAAAGAAATGACGGTCGCCGATGCCATTTTGAAAATTCGTCAGGTCGGAATTAATAAAGAAACCATTTATACCTGTTATGTTACGGAAAAACGAAAACTGATAGGAGTTGTGGACGTAAAAGATTTGCTGACGACAGGGGAAAATCGTCTGATAGAAGAGATCATGGAGACAAATATGCTCTATGTCAACACCCACGATGATCAGGAAGAAGTTGTTTCCATGATTAATAAATATGGTCTGATTGCCATTCCGGTTGTGGATCATGAGATGTGTATGGTTGGAATTGTAACGGTAGACGACGCTATGTCCGTATTGCAGGAAGAGACGACGGAAGATATGAGTGTGATGGCAGGTATTGCGCCTAATGAAGAACCTTATTTTGAGACGTCAGTCTGGCAGCATGCTAAAAGCCGCTTTCCGTGGCTGTTATTTCTTATGTTATCAGCGACGGTTACCGGTCTGATTTTAGGGCATTTTGAGGGTGCGCTCGCCGTGATGCCGGTACTGAATACATTTGTTCCAATGCTGACGGGTACAGGCGGAAACTGCGGTTCCCAAAGTTCCACTCTGATTATTCGTGGTCTGGCAGTTGATGAAATTGAATTTAAAGATATTTTTAAAGTTGTTTTTAAAGAAGTGAGGATTGCGCTCATAGTGGGATTCCTGTTGGCGGTTGTAAATGGAATCCGAATTATTTTAATGTATCAGAATCCGATGCTTGCATTCGCGGTTGGAATCACACTGATGTGTACCGTTCTTCTTGCCAAAACAATCGGTTGTATGCTTCCGCTTGTGGCAAAAAAATGCGGATTGGATCCTGCTATTATGGCGGCACCTTTGATTACCACTTTAGTAGATACGGGAACAATTTTAGTTTATTTTACAATTGTAACAAGAATTTTTGGAATTTAATTCACATTGTACTTGAAAATAGACATTATATGCCTTGTATACAAAAAACGTTTGCGTTATAATAAAGAATATATGAGAACAAATGAAAGGGGCTTTAAATCATGGGATTTATTGATGTAATTAAAGCAAAGGCGAAAGCCAATAAAAAAACAATTGTACTTCCTGAAACGGAAGATATCAGAACATACGAAGCAGCAGAAGCAGTATTAAGAGAAGGTACTGCAGACTTAGTATTAGTCGGAAGCAAAGAAGAGATTGAGAAAAACCGCGCAGGATTTGATATTAGCGGAGCGACAATCGTAGATCCTGCAACAGATGAGAGAACAGCAGGTTACATTGCGAAATTGGTAGAACTTCGTCAGGCAAAAGGAATGACGGAGGAAAAAGCAAAAGAACTTCTTTTGAGCAATTATTTATACTACGGTGTTATGATGGTAAAAATGGGTGATGCAGACGGAATGGTATCGGGAGCATGTCATTCAACAGCAGATACATTGAGACCTTGTTTACAGATTTTAAAAACAAAACTGGGAACAAAATTAGTGTCTGCATTCTTTGTTATAGTTGTGCCTGATTGTGAAATGGGTGCAAACGGAACATTTATCTTTGGCGATTCAGGACTTGAACAGAATCCTGATCCTGAAAAACTGGCAGCAATCGCACTTTCTTCAGCAGAATCGTTCAAACTGCTCGTAGGGGAAGAGCCAAAAGTAGCAATGCTTTCACATTCTACAAAAGGAAGCGCTAAACATGCTGATGTTGACAAAGTAGTAGAAGCAACACGTATCGCAAAAGAACTTGCACCTGACTTAATGTTAGACGGTGAATTACAGTTAGATGCTGCGATTGTTCCTGAAATTGGAGAATCTAAAGCACCGGGAAGCGCTGTTGCAGGTCATGCAAATGTTCTTATTTTCCCTGACTTAGATGCAGGAAATATCGGATATAAACTTGTACAGAGATTGGCAAAAGCAGAAGCGTACGGACCATTGACACAGGGAATTGCAAAACCGGTTAATGATTTATCACGCGGCTGCAGTGCAAAAGACATCGAAGGTGTAGTTGCCATTACAGCAGTACAGGCTCAGGCAGAATAATCTAATCATCTGATAGGAATGATTATGATATAAAATAAGATGGAGGAAAAGAAAATGAATGTATTAGTTATTAATTGCGGAAGTTCATCATTGAAATTTCAGTTAATTAACTCTGAAACAGAAGGTGTGCTTGCAAAAGGTCTTTGTGAGAGAATCGGTATTGACGGCAGTCTGACATACCAGCCGGCAGGAAAAGACAAAGTGACAACAGAAAAACCAATGCCTACACATACTGAAGCGATTCAATTTGTTATTGACGCCCTCACAGATGCTGAAACAGGAGTAGTAAAAAGTTTGGAAGAAATCAACGCGGTAGGACACCGTGTTGTACATGGCGGGGAGAAATTCGCCAATTCTGTAGTGATTACAGATGAAGTTATCTCAGCAATTGAGGAGTGTAATGATTTAGCACCATTACATAATCCGGCAAACTTAATCGGTATTAACGCATGTGCGAAATTAATGCCAAACACTCCAATGGTTGCCGTATTTGATACAGCGTTCCATCAAACAATGCCTGAGGCTGCTTATATGTATGGACTTCCATATGAATATTATGATAAATATAAAGTAAGACGTTATGGTTTCCACGGAACAAGCCACAGTTTTGTTTCTAAGAGAGTAGCAGAATTATTAGACAAACCATACGAAGAATCGAAAACAGTTGTATGCCATTTAGGAAATGGTGCAAGCGTATGTGCTGTTAAAAATGGAAAATCAGTAGATACTTCCATGGGACTTACTCCTCTTGAAGGACTTGTAATGGGAACACGTTCAGGGGATATTGACCCTGCAATTCTTGAGTTCATTGCAAAGAAAGAAGATTTAGATATCGCAGGATTAATGAATGTATTGAATAAGAAATCAGGTGTATTTGGTTTATCTGACAACTTATCAAGTGATTTCCGTGATTTGACGGCAGGCGCAGCAAGTGGAAATAAACCTGCACAGATTGCTCTCGACGTATTCTGCTATCGTGTGGCAAAATATGTTGGAAGTTATGCAGCGGCAATGAATGGAGTAGATGCAATCGCGTTTACAGCAGGAATTGGTGAAAACGTTTGTATCGTTCGTTCGAAAGTGTGCGAATATCTTGAGTTTTTAGGTATTACTGTAGATGAAGATGCAAATGCAAAACGTGGAGAAGAAATTATGATTTCTACACCGGATTCAAAAGTAAAAGTATTGGTTGTACCTACAAATGAAGAACTTGCAATTGCACGCGAAACAGTTGCGTTGATTTAAGAAAAAAATTTTAAGAATGAATTGACAAATCTATTTTACATGATATAATAGTTTAGGTATGAATAGGAGTAACACTATGTTAATTAACCTATCAGATGTTTTGTCTGAGTATCATAAGACTATCGAGAAAGACTGTCTTGTTGAGATGGAAGATTTTCGAAGTGAATTAGGTACTTTTCCTATTACAAAGAAGGGGAACCTTCATATTGTAATTGAACATATAAAGGGAAGAGAACTTTTCATAAAAGGAAATGTGGAACTGACTATTGCAATTCCATGTGACCGTTGTTTGAAAGACGTTCCAACGGAATTTAGACTGGATTTTGAGAAGACTGTTGATTTGTGTGAATCAACTGATGCACAGAAAGACGAATTAGATGAAAAGAATTATATTGACGGATATCATTTAGACGTAGACAAATTACTCTATAATGAGATTTTGATAGAATGGCCAATGAAAATTCTATGCAGCGATGACTGTAAAGGCATTTGCAACGTATGTGGTCAAAATCTAAATGAGGGAACTTGTGACTGTGAAGATACGAGTCTTGACCCTAGAATGTCAGTTATCCGCGATGTGTTTAAGAATTTTAAGGAGGTGTAATCTATGTCAATTTGTCCAAAGAATAAATCTTCTAAAGCAAGAAGAGACAAAAGAAGAGCAAACTGGAAAATGAGTGCTCCAAATTTAGTAAAATGTAGCAAATGTGGAGAATTAATGATGCCTCATCGCGTATGTAAAGCATGTGGATCATACAACAAAAAAGAAATTATTTCAGTTGACTAATAGGTATTTATGCCTGAAAAGCGTGAGTTTATACTGTGAACTCACGCTTTTTCTGTCTGAAAATTAGGTATTGCTTTTTAAGGTAATGTTTAGTAAAATTAGCATTAGCAATTAGGAGGTAGAATCATGTCTGAAATTACAAAAGTTGCATTAGATGCTATGGGCGGTGACAATGCACCCGGAGCGATTGTTCAGGGAGCGATAGATGTCGTAGCGAAAAGACAGGATATTCATATATTTCTTGTAGGTCAGGAAAATGTTATTGAAGAAGAACTGAATAAGTATGAATATCCAAAAGAACAGATTTCTATTGTCAATGCAACAGAGATTATTGAAACGGCAGAACCACCGGTGATGGCGATTCGCAGAAAGAAAGATTCTTCTATTGTGGTAGCGATGAATATGGTAAAGAATGGGAAAGCAGACGCGTTTGTTTCTGCCGGAAGTTCAGGAGCTATTCTTGTGGGCGGACAGGTTCTTGTAGGCCGCATCAAAGGCGTAGAAAGACCACCGTTGGCACCGCTTATTCCAACACAAAAAGGAGTTTCTTTATTGATTGATTGCGGGGCAAATGTAGATGCCAGACCATCGCACCTTGTTCAGTTTGCTAAGATGGGCTCTATTTACATGAGAAATGTTATTGGAATTGAGAATCCGAAAGTAGCCATTGTCAACATAGGAGCTGAGGAGGAGAAAGGCAATGCTTTAGTGAAAGAGACGTTTCCTTTATTAAAAGAGTGTGAAGACATTAACTTCATCGGCAGCATAGAGGCGAGAGAGATTCCATATGGGAAGGCTGATGTCATTGTCTGCGAAGCATTTGTGGGAAATGTTATTTTAAAATTATTTGAAGGTGTCGGTTCGGCATTAATAAGCGAGATTAAAAAAGGGCTTATGACAAATGCCCGCAGTAAAATGGGCGCTTTATTAGTAAAACCGGCTTTGAAGGAAACCTTGAAGAAATTCGACGCTAGTGAATATGGCGGTGCTCCATTATTGGGCTTAAATGGATTAGTTGTAAAAACACATGGAAATTCCACGGCAAAAGAAGTGGCAAATTCCATTATTCAATGTGTCACATTCAAGGAACAGAATATTAATGACAAGATTAAAGAAACCATTCAGAAAAAAACTGAATAAGATATAAGAAAAGAGAGGATTAACTATGGAATTTGAAAAAATTAAAGCAATTATTGAAGATGTATTAAATGTAGGGCCGGAGGAAATTACAATGGATACTACTTTCGTAGACGATTTAGGGGCAGATTCATTAGATATTTTCCAAATCATTATGGGAATTGAAGAAGCCTTTGATATTGAAATTGAGAATGAAGACGCAGAAAAAATTGTTACTGTAGGAGATGCAGTAGAGCAAATTAAAAACGCTATTAATTAGTCAATAACAGAAAAAGCCCTTGAGGGCTTTTTCATTTTATGAGGGAGAAATATGAGACAAAAATTAAAAGAATTAGAAAAGAAGATAGGATATAAATTTCAACGATTTGATTTGCTCTGTCAGGCAATGCGTCACAGTTCTTATGCCAATGAAAAACATATGGAGAAGAACGAGTGTAATGAACGTTTGGAATTTTTGGGAGATGCTGTATTAGAACTTGTATCGAGTGAATTTTTATTTTTTGAAAATAAAAAGATGCCGGAAGGAGAACTGACAAGAACAAGAGCAAGTATTGTCTGTGAACCGTCATTGGCGTTTTGCGCAAGGGAATTGAACTTAGGCTCTTACTTGCTGTTAGGAAAGGGTGAAGAAAATACCGGGGGACGATACAGAGAGTCTCTTACTTCTGATGCGTTGGAGGCATTGATAGGGGCAATTTATTTGGACGGTGGTTTTGCTAGTGCAAAAGAGTTTATACATCGTTTTGTTTTAAATGATTTGGAACATAAAAAACTCTTTTTTGATAGCAAGACTATCCTGCAGGAGATAGTACAGGGGAATTTCAATGAACCTATCGAATACACACTTCTCAAGGAAGAAGGACCGGACCATAATAAGTCTTTCTTTATTTCCGTTTCCATTGGAAATGAAGTTTATGGTAACGGAAAGGGAAGAACAAAGAAAGCAGCGGAACAGGAGGCTGCATATCAGGCAATTTTGGAATTACATAAAAGAAAGTTAAAATAGGTGCTATATGTATTTAAAAAGTATTGAGGTACAGGGATTTAAGTCTTTTGCCAACAAAATCGTGTTTGATTTTCATAATGGGATTACCGGAATTGTCGGACCAAACGGAAGTGGAAAAAGTAATGTTGCAGATGCTGTCAGATGGGTTCTTGGAGAACAGAGGGCAAAGCAGCTGCGAGGCGGCTCTATGCAGGACGTTATTTTTTCGGGAACAGAGAACAGAAAACCGTTAAGTTACGCCTCCGTTGCCATTACGCTTGACAATGCGGACCATCAGTTAGCCATTGATTTTCAGGAAGTTACCGTGACGAGAAAACTATATCGCTCCGGTGAAAGTGAATATCTAATCAACGGCAGCATATGCCGATTAAAAGATGTCAATGAGTTATTCTATGACACGGGTATCGGAAAAGAAGGTTATTCGATTATCGGACAGGGGCAGATTGATAAAATTTTAAGTGGTAAACCGGAAGAACGCCGTGAACTGTTTGATGAGGCTGCGGGAATTGTTAAGTTTAAAAGAAGAAAAAATATGTCTGTCAAAAAACTGGAGGAAGAAACACAAAATCTTCTTCGTGTTACGGATATTTTATCTGAGTTAGAAAAGCAGATCGGCCCACTGGAAAAGCAGTCTGAAAAAGCAAAAGAATATTTAAAGAAAAAAGAAGAATTAAAATCATATGATATTAATCTTTTCTTAATGGAAAGTGTGCGGATACGTGAACAAATCGGGGAAGTGGAAAGGCAACTGGCAAACGCACAGGAAGAGTTTGATGCTGCACAGAAAAAGTATAACGATACAAAGGTGGAATATGAAGAAATCGAAAGTCAGTTAGATGAAATTGACGGTACGATGGAACATACAAAAAGTCAATTAAATGAAACGCATCTGTTGAAACAACAGTTGGAAGGACAGATTGAACTATTAAAAGAACAAATCAACAGTGCCAAAATGAGTGATGAACATTTTGCACAGCGCTCCACACATATCCATGTAGAAATTACTGAACGTAAGAAGAATGAAGAAGAATATCTTAAGGAACAGAATATACTTCAACAACAGTTGGATACACAAAAAACTGCAGAGAACGAAGTCAATTCCCAACTTGCTGCAATACAGTTGCGCATAACAGAATTAACTGCCAATATTGAGCAATGGAAACAGGACATTATGGATATGTTGAATCACAGGGCAGTGACAAAAGCAAAAATCCAACATTTTGATACTTTGCTTGAGCAGATGAAAGTCCGCAAAGCAGAGATGAACAAAAAATTAATTGAAATCAGCAGTGATGTAAGTGTGCAGGACGAATCCATTCGAGGATATGAAAAGGATTTACAGGAAATTTCTGAAGAAATCCAAACATATGTAGCAGAGGTAAAATCACAGGAAGAAAAAATACAGGAATTACAGAGAACTTTAGCAAAACGAACAGAACAGTTGCGCGCAGGTCAGACTGCATACCACAGAGAGGCTTCACGTTTAGAATCTTTAAAAAACATTACGGAGAGATACGACGGATATGGAAACAGTATCCGCAAAGTGATGGAGAAAAAAGAACAGGAGCAAGGGCTTCTCGGTGTCGTTGCCGATTTAATCAAAGTGGATAAAGCCTATGAGATAGCCATTGAAACGGCTCTTGGCGGAAGTATTCAAAATATTGTAACCGATAACGAAAACACGGCCAAAAGAATGATTCAGTATTTGAAACAGAATAAATTTGGACGTGCAACGTTTCTTCCCCTTACAGCCATAACCGGTGGCGGAGGTATTCGTCAGCCGGAAGTTTTACGTGAAAAAGGAGTAATCGGTCTTGCAAATACACTTGTCACAGTGGAAGACAAGTTTAAAGTTCTTGCAGACAGTCTCCTTGGAAGAACAATTGTTGTAGAGAAAATTGATGATGGAATTGCTCTTGCACGCAAATACAGGCAATCTCTTCGTATCGTTACGGTGGAAGGAGAATTAATTAATCCGGGCGGTGCAATGACAGGTGGTGCATTTAAAAACACAAGTAATCTGTTGAGCAGGCGAAGAGAAATTGAAGAATTTGAAAAAACCGTTGTACAGTTAAAGAAAGAAATGACTGTCATGGAAAAAGAAATTGCAGTGATAAAACAGGAGCGGGCAGGCTGCTATGAAAAAATTGAAGAGAACAATCAAAAACTGCAAAAAAAATACGTCATTCAAAATACACTGAAGATGAATCTGAACCAGGCAAATACCAAAAAAGAAAATATTTTGAAGATGACGGGAGATATGCACCGGGAAGGAAAAGAACTGGAAGAACAGGCTGCAGAACTTTTGGAAAATCAGGAATCTATCATGATTGAGTTGGATACTTCTGAAAAATTGGAAAGAGAACTGAATAAAAAGATAGAGGAACAACAGTTGCTTTTAGAGAAGGAAAAAGTTTCAGAGAACGAGACAATGCAGAGGGCTGAGAGCATTCATCTGACATTGGCAAATTTAGAGCAGAAAAATGAATTTATTCTTGAAAATCTTTCCCGTATACATGAAGAAATGGCTAAATTCGGTGAAGAACTGGAGCAGTTGAGACAGAATAAAGAAAATTCTTCTTTGGAAATTGGAGAGAAAGAGAAACAGATTGAGGAAATCCGGACAACTATAACCAATTCAAAAGAGTTGTTTGAAGAGATTGAATTGAAGATTCAAAATTTAAGTCAGGAAAAAGAAATTTTAACACAGAAAAATAAGGACTTTTTAACAAAAAGGGAAGAACTTTCCAAACATATGTCTGATTTGGATAAAGAAAGTTTCCGCTTAAACAGTAAAAAAGAAACTTTTGAAGAGACTTTAGAAAAACAGATTAACTATATGTGGGAAGAATATGAGATCACCTACAGTAAGGCCAGAGAACTGCGAAATGAGACTTTTACGGATTTATCCGAGATAAAACGTCAGATTCAACTTTTGAAGTCGGAAATTCGAGGTTTAGGTTCAGTCAATGTAAATGCGATAGAAGATTACAAAAACGTATCCGAAAGATATGACTTTTTAAAAACACAATATGATGACTTGGTGGAGGCAAAGGAAACTCTCATTCAGATTATCGAAGAATTAGACACTGCCATGAGGAAACAGTTTGCAGAGCGTTTCAAGGAGATTGCAAGTGAATTTGATAAAGTGTTTAAGCAGTTATTTGGCGGAGGAAAAGGCACTCTTGAATTGATGGAAGACGAAGATATATTGGAAGCAGGCATACGGATTATTGCGCAGCCTCCGGGAAAGAAACTGCAAAATATGATGCAGTTATCCGGTGGGGAAAAAGCGTTGACGGCAATTTCCCTGTTATTCGCCATTCAAAATTTAAAACCGTCACCGTTCTGTCTTTTGGACGAGATTGAAGCAGCGCTTGATGATTCAAATGTAACAAGATTTGCGCAATATCTTCATAAACTCACAAAGAACACACAGTTTATTGTCATTACCCACAGACGGGGAACAATGACTGCCGCAGACAGACTGTACGGCATTACTATGCAGGAGAAGGGAGTTTCAACCCTTGTTTCCGTAGATTTATTGGAAAAGGACTTAACAAAATAGGAGAAATATTATGGGTGAAGAAAAAAAAGGATTTTTTAAACGGTTAGTTTCCGGACTGACCAAGACAAGAGACAGTATCGTTTCAAGTATGGACAGTATTTTTAACGGATTTTCTAAAATTGATGAGGAATTTTACGAGGAACTGGAAGAAGTGCTTATTATGGGCGATTTAGGTGTACAGGCGACCTATGCCGTTTTAGATGATTTGCGTGCAAAAGTAAAAGAGCAGAGAATTAAAGAGCCAATGGAATGCAAGCAACTTCTTATCGACAGTATTAAGGAACAGATGCGTGTAGGTGAAACAGCATATGAATTTGAGGACAGAACATCTGTCGTTCTTGTCATTGGTGTGAATGGGGTAGGAAAGACAACTACCATAGGAAAACTTGCAGGGAAACTTCGTGCAAACAATAAAAAGGTCGTATTGGCTGCTGCCGATACATTCCGTGCCGCAGCAGGCGAACAACTTGTAGAGTGGGCGAGAAGAGCAGATGCGGAATTGATTGGAGGACAGGACGGTGCAGACCCTGCAGCTATCGTATATGATGCGGTTGCCGCAGCGAAGGCGCGTCACGCTGACGTACTTCTCTGTGATACGGCAGGAAGGCTTCACAATAAGAAAAATCTTATGGAAGAATTAAAGAAAATCAACCGCGTCCTTGAACGCGAGTATCCTGAAGCGTACAGAGAAACATTAGTTGTTTTGGACGGTACAACAGGACAGAATGCCCTTGCACAGGCAAGAGAATTTAATGAAGTAGCGGATATTACCGGAATTGTATTGACTAAGATGGACGGAAGCGCTAAAGGCGGTATTGCAGTGGCCATTCAATCAGAATTAAAAATACCGGTAAAATATATCGGTGTAGGGGAATCTATAGACGACCTTCAGAAATTCGATTCCGACGAATTTGTTAATGCGCTGTTTTATACAGATGAATCATCTGACAGATAGAAAGGGGAAATAGACATGGAGTATAAAACGGTAACGAAAGGGGAATGTTACAGATTTCCGGAAGGAAAACAATGTCAGGTTATGGAATTGGCAACAGATTTTCAGACAGGGGAAGAAATGGTTGTCTATAAAGAAAATGACAAGGAAGAAAAAGTGTATGTAAGAACTCTTGTTTCTTTTATAAAGGAAATGGAAAAAGTTTCTGATGAAGATATGCGTCTGATTGAAGATTTTCTTGATATAGTTGAAAATGAGCAGAAATTATATTTTTTGCAGAAACATAAGAAGGATATTACAGAAAAGTTTATGAGTATCGCGGCACAGAGTATGGATTTTGCCGAGAAAGAAACTTCCATGGAGATGCGATATCAGGAGCTTTTACATTTTATCAGAATGAAAATGAAATATGAAGGCGGAAGACTTCACTAGAGATGAAATTCCTCTTTATCACGAAAGTGGTAAGGGGGATTTTTTATTCTCTTGACAGATTTTGTATAATTGTATACAATTATACAAAAATAGAGTTGTGGAGAGTGAAACAAATGGAAAAGGATAAAGGATATTCATTGAGTGAAAAAGTGTTTCACAAATTGCGTAATGATATTTTATCCGGTGTTTATCAGGAAAATGATGAATTAAGAGAAATGACAATTGGAAAAGAATTGGGTGTCAGCAGAACTCCTGTACGTGAGGCGTTCAAAAAACTAGAACTGGAAGGACTTGTTAAAACAATTCGGAATAAAGGAACTTATGTGACGGGAATCAGCAAGAAAGATATACATGATATTTTTATAATCCGCTCCCTTTTGGAAAATTTATGTACGGAATGGGTGATTGACAATATTACACAGGAAGATATGAATGAGTTGGAAGAAATTATTTTATTATCGGAATTTCATCTGAAAAAATCCGGTACGGATAAAATGGCTATATTAGACGGAAAATTTCATCGTATTTTATATGAAGCATGTGGCAGTAAAATATTGAAACACATTTTATCTGATTTATATCAATATGTGCAGTTTGCGAGAGTGTATTCGGTGAAGACGGAAGGGCGGTTAGAAAAATCAGTCGCAGAGCATAAGGCAATTTTGGAAGCAATTAAAAAGAAAGATAAACTGCTTGCAGGGGAGCTGATAACCGAGCATATGAAATGTGTATTAGAGAACTTAGAAAAGCACGGGTTTTAATAAAAAGGAGGACACTGAAATGGAAAAAATTAAAATGACTACCCCGCTCGTTGAGATGGACGGAGATGAAATGACACGTATTCTTTGGAAGATGATCAAAGACACTTTATTACTTCCGTACATTGATTTAAAAACAGAGTATTATGATTTAGGTTTGGAAAACCGTAATGCAACAAATGACCAAGTTACCATTGATTCTGCAAATGCGACAAAAAAATACGGTGTTGCCGTTAAATGCGCTACTATCACACCAAATGCAGCACGTATGACAGAGTATAATTTAAAAGAAATGTGGAAAAGCCCGAACGGAACTATTCGCGCTATGTTAGACGGAACGGTTTTTCGTGCACCGATTGTTGTAAAGGGAATTGAACCATGTGTAAAAAATTGGAAGAAACCAATCACACTGGCAAGACATGCTTATGGAGACGTGTATAAAAATACAGAGATGATTATTGACGCACCGGGCAAAGTAGAATTAGTTTATACAGCAGAGGACGGAACGGAAAAAAGAGAATTAATTCATCAGTTTAACGGAGCGGGAATCGCACAGGGAATACATAATACCGATGATTCTATTGAGAGTTTTGCGAGAAGTTGTTTTAATTATGCGTTAGAAACAAAACAGGATTTATGGTTTGCCACAAAAGATACTATTTCCAAAAAATACGACCACACATTTAAAGATATTTTTCAGGAAATTTATGAGAAAGAATATGATGCAAAATTTAAAGAATGCGGTATAGAATATTTTTATACATTGATTGATGATGCAGTAGCAAGAGTGATGAAAGCAGAAGGCGGATTTATATGGGCTTGTAAAAATTATGATGGTGATGTAATGAGTGATATGGTTTCTTCAGCATTCGGTTCACTGGCAATGATGACTTCTGTTTTAGTTTCCCCTGAAGGATACTATGAATATGAGGCGGCTCACGGTACAGTACAAAGACATTACTACAAACATTTAAAAGGGGAAGAAACATCGACAAATTCTGTGGCAACTATTTTTGCGTGGACGGGAGCATTGCGTAAACGTGGTGAATTGGATAATAATAAAGAATTAATGCAGTTTGCAGATAAGTTGGAAAAAGCAACCCTTGATACCATTGAGAGTGGTAAGATGACGAAAGATTTGGCGTTGATTACATCTATTCCAAATCCGACTGTGCTAAACAGTGAGGAATTCATTCAGGCGATTGCTGAGTTGTTATAAGAGAAAAAGGCAAACCCAATTTTAGAGGTTTGCCTTTTCCTATTCCGCCAGTTCTTCCCATTTCTCATACAGAAGTTCCAACTCCTGCATAATGTTTGCTTTCTCTTCGGAAAGTTCACGGCATTTAACGGAATTGGTATACACATCTTCCTGTGTCATCAGTTCATCAATTTCACCGTCACGTTCCTCCAGAGCAGAAATACGTTCTTCTGTTTTTCGTAAATCATTTTGTCTTTTACGTTCTTTTGCCTGCTGTTCTTTCTGTGCCTTCCAGTCCAGTTTTGTTTCCGATTCCGTCGGTGCGGAAGCAGAAAGAGTGTCTGTATTTACATTTGTGTAAGCAGCGGTTAATTCTTCTTTTTTCTCCAAATAGTAATCATAGTTTCCAATATAATTGACAAATGTATGATTCACTAAGTCGAGAATACGGGTTGCCGTCTGATTGATAAAGTAACGGTCGTGGGATACATATAAGATTGTTCCGCTGTAATCGTTCAATGCTTTTTCCAAAATTTCTTTTGATGTAATATCCAAATGGTTTGTAGGTTCGTCCAAAATCAAAAAGTTTGCTTCGGAAAGCATTAATTTTGCAAGAGATACACGTCCTCGTTCCCCACCACTTAAATCTTTAATCTGTTTATATACATCATCGCCTGTGAAAAGGAAAGCGGCGAGAGTATTTCGTATCTGTGTATTTGTCAAAGTCGGATAATCATCTGAAATTTCATCAAAAATTGTTTTTTCCATATGCAAAACGTGATGTTCCTGATCATAGTATCCGATATGTACGTTTGTTCCTAAAGTAAATACACCGCTGTCTGCCGGCTGTACCTCGTTTAAAATCTTTAAAAGAGTTGTCTTTCCCGTTCCGTTATCGCCGATAACGGCAACGTGTTCTCCGCGTTTAATTTCAAAACTAATATCCTGAAACAGTTTCAATGCTCCGAATGACTTGCTTAAATGCTCTACGGTCAACACATCGTTTCCGCTTACACAGGAAGGTTCGAGGGAAATGTGAAATTCTGACGTAACCTCCGTAGGTTTTTCCACCAAAGTCATCTTGTCCAACATTTTCTCACGGCTCTCCGCACGGCGAATGGACTTTTCCCGGTTAAAAGAACGAAGTTTTTCAATAACTGCTTCCTGATGTTTGATTTCCTGTTGCTGCTTCATATATTCTTTTAATTTTGCTTCGCGGACAAGTTTCTTCTTCTGGGCAAATGCAGTATAGTTGCCTAAAAACATCATAATATTGCCCTGTTCCACTTCAATAACTTTTGTCACGACGCGATTTAAGAAGTAACGGTCATGGGACACGATAAGTACGGCGCCCTGATAGTTGGAAAGATACGTTTCCAGCCATGCGATTGAATTTAAGTCCAAATGGTTCGTCGGCTCATCGAGAAGAAGAATATCCGGTTTTGTTAAAAGGAGTTTACCCAAAGAAACCCTCGTTTTCTGTCCGCCAGAAAGCGTATCCACAGATTTCCCAAAGTCTTCCTCCGAAAAACCAAGACCTTTTAAAACACCTGTTATTTCACTTTCATAAGCATATCCGTTGGCACGCTCAAAGGAAGCGGTAAGATGATGATATGTCTGTAAACGTTTCTCAAGTTCTTCCCCTGTGAGATGCTTTAATTCCAGTTCGATGGAGCGAATTTGATTTTCCAAAGTGATAATATCAGATTTTGCTGTTTTTACTTCTTCGTAAATAGTATTTCCGCTTTCCAATTTCTGATGTTGTGAAAGGTAACCGATTGTTTTACCTTTTGCAAGAATAATCTCACCGCTGTCAACAGGCAATTCGCCCATAATCATTTTCAAAATAGTTGATTTTCCCGCTCCGTTTAAGCCAATCAAGGCTGCTTTTTCATGTTCCTCTATATGAAAAGAACCATCTTTGACGATGATCTGTTCTCCAAATGCTTTATTAAGATTATGACATGCTAAAATCATAATAAACCTCCCAAAATAACTCATATCCTTTATATTATACTCAAATACTGCAAAATACAACTAAAAAATTGACTTTATCGGAACTATTTTATATAATATTGCGTAGAACAGATTGGAAGGTGAAGTGCAGTGGAAGAAAGAGAAATTTCTCAGGCAGTAATACGCAGATTGCCTAGATACTACAGATACTTAGGAGAACTACTTGAAGACAATGTAGAGCGTATTTCTTCAAATGAATTGAGCAGAAGAATGCAGGTAACCGCTTCCCAGATACGTCAGGATTTGAACAATTTTGGCGGATTCGGACAGCAGGGATATGGATATAATGTAAAATATTTATATACAGAAATCGGCAAGATTTTGGGATTGGATATAGATCATAATATGATTATAATCGGTGCAGGTAATCTTGGACAGGCACTGGCAAATTATACTTCATTTGAGAGAAGAGGGTTTATTTTTAAAGGTATTTTTGATGTGAATCCAAGACTTTCGGGTGTATCTATTCGCGGAGTCCCAATTCGCATGATGGACGAATTGAAAGATTTTATCAATGAACACAATATTGATATAGCCGTTCTCACAATCCCGAAGGCAAAAGCGGTTGAAGTTGCGAAATTTTTGGTAGATAACGGTGTGCGTGCAATTTGGAATTTTGCGCATACAGATTTAGATTTACCGGAGAATGTCATTGTGGAAAACGTACATTTGTCGGAAAGTCTTATGAGATTATCATATAATCTCAGCCGTTATAACAAAGAACATACAGAATAACAGCGAAACAACGTATAGTGGAAGTGTGGGAATCCGCCTTTTTCTATGCGTTGTTTTCTTCTGAGAAAAAATTCGGTCAGAATCAGGAGGGGTAAGATGGGATATGTATTAACAGGTGAAGAGATGCAATATGCAGATCGGTATACCATTGAACAGATGGGCGTACCTTCCTGCGTTTTGATGGAGAGAGCAGCGCTTAAAGTTGTGGAAATACTTGAACAAAATAATGTAGACTGTTCAAAGACATTGATCGTTTGCGGATCGGGAAACAATGGTGGCGATGGTCTTGCCATTGCACGTCTTCTTTATTTAAAGGGCATACATGTGAATGTTTGTTATATGGGAAATAAAGAAACCGCAAGTGAGGAGAATAAAAGACAATACACTATAGCAGAAAATTACGGCATATCTATTGGAAACACATTGGAGAAAAAAGAATATAGTGTTATTATAGATGCCCTTTTGGGAATCGGATTGAAAAGAGATGTCTCAGGAAAATATAAGGAGGTAATCGAGCAGTTAAACGAGATGAACGGAACGAAAGTCGCAGTGGATATTCCAACCGGAATATGCGATACGACCGGAGAAATAAAAGGCTGTGCTTTCCGTGCAGATTTTACAGTGTGTTTTGCTTTTGAAAAAATAGGAATGTTGTTTGAAAAAGGGCGGCAATATGCAGGAAAAATTTACGTCGCGGACATCGGCATTTCATCGGAAGCACTTCCTGCGGGACAAAAACTTTATACTTACGACAGAGAAGATAAAGACGTTTCCCTGCCAAAGAGAAACCCTAATGGTAATAAAGGAACATTTGGCAAAGTACTCATTATAGCGGGCAGCAAAGGAATGGCAGGTGCAGCCTATTTGAACGCAAAGGCGGCTTACTCGGCAGGTGCAGGACTTGTACAGATTTATACGCATGAGGATAACCGTGTAATTTTGCAGCAGGCACTTCCTGAAGCCATTATTTCCACTTACGAAACATTTAATGAAAATCAGTTGAAACAATTGTTTGACCGGAGTGATGTCCTTTTAATCGGCTCGGGGCTCGGGAAAAGTGACCTGTCTGAAAAAATATTTACATATGCGATACAGTATGCGAAAATTCCATCTGTGATTGACGGGGACGGACTTACTCTTTTGGCGGAAGATTTATCTCTTTTGGAACATAAAAAGCAGGTTATACTTACGCCACACTTAAAAGAGATGTCAAGACTGCTTCAGTGTAGTGTGGAAGAGGTGCAGAAAAATAAAATCACCGTATTAAAGAATTTTGTGAGAGAATATCCGATTGTCTGTGCAATGAAAGATGCAAGGACATTTGTGGCGGCTGACGGAGAAGATATTTATATAAATACAACCGGGAACCATGCAATGGCAAAAGCGGGAGCGGGAGATGTGCTTGCCGGAATAATTGTAGGATTTCTGGCACAGAAAATGAAATGCAAAGATGCATGTGAAATTGGCGTTTATGTACATGGATTATGTGGCGATTACGCTCAGAAAGAAAAAGGAAGCTACAGTGTACTGGCAAATGATTTGCTTGATGCAATCAGCCATGTAATGAGAAAACTTGAGAAGGAGCAGACAAGATGAAAACTTACAGCAGAGTATATGCCAAAATTGATCTAGATGCAGTGACATATAATATGGAACAAATGAAACAGAGAATAGACGGAGACACAAAAATCATGGCGGTTATCAAAAGTGACGGCTATGGACACGGCGCAATTCAGGTTGCGGAAGTTCTTGAAAAATATGATTATATTTGGGGGTTTGCGGTGGCAACACTAGATGAGGCTGTTGTTCTCCGCACAGAAGGAATTCAAAAACCGATACTTGTGCTTGGGTGCATTTTCCCTGATCAGTATTTAGAAATGCTGGATAACGATATCCGCATGAATGTATATACGGAAGAAATGGCAAAAGAAATTTCATATATGGCAAGAAGAGAAGGGAAAACCGCTTATTTACATATTAAACTGGATACGGGAATGGCAAGACTTGGGTTTGCAGTTAACAATGAAAGCGTTGATGCCATTACACGAATAAGCAAATTGCCGAACGTAAATATGGAAGGGGTATTTACACACTTTGCAAAAGCGGACGAAACCGACAAAACATTTACGAAAAATCAGATAAGTCAATTTGTGTCTATGACAGAAAAGTTGAGAGAACGGGGAGTCACCTTTCCGTATGAGCACTGCGCAAACAGCGCGGCAATCATTGATGTGGAAGATGCCCGCTTTGATATTGTGCGTGCAGGAATTTCTACTTATGGACTATACCCGTCTGAAGAAGTAAATCAAAACGCCGTACACTTGAAACCGGCACTGGCATTAAAAAGTCATGTCGCTTTCGTAAAAGAAATCGAGGAAGGAACTCCCGTAAGTTATGGTGGCACGTTTGTCGCTGAGAAAAAAATGAAAATCGCCACTATTCCCGTAGGATACGGTGACGGTTATCCGAGAAGTCTGTCCGGAAAGGGATATGTGTTGATTCGCGGAAAAAAAGCGAACATTTTAGGGCGCATTTGTATGGATCAGTTTATGGTGGACGTAACAGATATCGAAGGGGTAAGTTTTGGCGACAAGGTAACTTTGATCGGGCGAGATGGTAATGAGGCTATTTCCGTTGAAAAATTAAGCGAATTGTCAGGCAGATTTAATTATGAGTTTATCTGCGCATTAGGGAAAAGAATCCCGAGAGTTTATGTGAAAAACGGAAAGATTGCGGAGCAGGTAGATTATTTCGCATAGATTAAGAAAACTCTATTAATAGAATACTTCCGAAAAAGATGGAAACACTAATGTTATCTTAAAGAAATCGGAGTGTGAGATAGAGTGCAGGTTAGACGCGGAGATATATATTATGCAGATTTAAGTCCGGTGGTGGGTTCAGAACAGGGAGGGATACGCCCGGTTTTGATTATACAAAACGATGTGGGAAACAGACACAGTCCTACTGTTATATGCGCCGCCATCACTTCAAAAATGAATAAAGCAAAATTGCCAACGCATGTGGAAATTGATGCGGGCAAGTATCACATTGTCAAAAATTCAGTTGTACTGTTGGAACAGATCAGGACAATTGACAAGCAGAGATTACGTGAACTTGTTTGCCATGTAGATAAAAAGTTAATGTTAAAAATTGATGAAGCAATCAAAATCAGTTTTGAACTTCATACATAGAAAAGGAGTAAAGAACAATGGAGGAAGGCAGTAGTCTGTGGGACAGACTGATGTACAATTTTTCTGGCGAAGATAAAGAGCAGGAAGATGTAGAACACGAAATTTTATCTTTGATTCAGGAAGGGAGAGAAAGAGGCTTCTTCGCAGGGGGCGAAGGCGAAATGATCAGTAATATTTTTTCTTATAATGAGAAAAAGGCGGAAGATATAATGGTACACCGAAAACATATTATCGCCCTGGACAGTGAGAAAACAGTTGAAGAAGCACTGGAATTTATGTTGGAACAGAAAAATTCCAGATTTCCGGTTTACGAAGAAGATATTGATTCCATTATAGGTATTTTCCATCTGCGTGATGCGGTGAAATGCTATTTCAAGGAAAATCTGAGAAATGTTCCAATTAAACATTTAAAAGAGTACATGCACCCGGCAAGTTTTGTGCCGGAGGCGAAAAGTATAGATAAACTGTTCAAAGAAATGAAACTAAAGAAAAACCATATGGTTGTCGTACTGGACGAATATGGGCAGACCGCAGGAATTATCGCAATGGAAGATATTATCGAGGAGATTGTGGGAAACATTCAGGACGAGTATGATGACGATGAGGAATCCATACAGAAAATTTCTAATGGCGTTTATATTGCAGACGGAATGACAGAATTAGAAGATTTGGAAAAAATACTCCGAATTTCATTTGAAAACGAAGATTTTGGAACACTGAACGGATACCTTGTTCACTGCTTAGAGCATATACCGACAGAGGAGGAAGAATGCTCTGTTGAGTATGGAGGTTATCGTTTTTATATCATTTCCGTCAGCAATAATCTGATTGAAAAAGTACGGATTGAAAAAATCTAACCTTGTAAACGGCAAAAAAGAATGATAAAATAGGAAAAGCAATTTTATAAAAAAGAAAAGAGGTACGAAAATGTCAGGACATTCAAAGTTCGCAAATATTAAACATAAAAAAGAAAAAAATGATGCGGCAAAAGGGAAAATCTTTACAATTATCGGAAGAGAAATCGCTGTTGCAGTAAAGGAAGGCGGACCTGATCCGGCAAATAACAGCAGACTTCGTGACGTCATTGCAAAAGCAAAATCAAACAACATGCCAAATGATACAATCGAACGTGGAATTAAGAAAGCAGCGGGAGATGCCAATTCCGTCAACTACGAATCTGTTACATATGAGGGGTACGGCCCAAGCGGAGTGGCAATCATTGTTGACGCTCTTACAGATAATAAAAACAGAACGGCATCTAATGTCCGCAATGCTTTTACAAAAGGAAGCGGAAGTGTAGGAACACAGGGTTGTGTATCTTATATGTTCGATAAAAAAGGACAGATTATAGTTGCAAAAGAAGAATATGAAACAGATGCAGACGAATTAATGATGATTGCATTAGATGCAGGGGCAGAAGATTTCGCAGAGGAAGAGGACAGTTATGAAATTTTAACTGCACCGGAAGATTTCAGTGACGTGCGTCTTGCGCTTGAAGAAGCAGGCGTTCCGATGGCATCAGCTGAAGTGACGATGATTCCTCAGACATGGGTGGAACTTACTGATGAGACAGATTTAAAAAATCTTCAGAAAACTTTAGATTTGTTAGATGAAGATGATGATGTCCAGGTAGTGTATCACAACTGGGACGAATAGAAATGAGAGAAAATAAGTAGAGGAGGAATATCAGATGTATTCCGATGCACAGGAAACTTTAATCAATCTATTTGAAGATGCTTTAATTTTAGTAAAAAGTTTTAATCGTGATGTTTATAAGAGTGATTTTGAAACACATTACAATAAGTATAAAGACTTTTTTGTGAATGTAAACGAATCTTTGAGAGAAGAGGAAGGAAAAGAAGCGGTAATCTCAGAACTTGCCGGAATTATTCCTAATTATATTGACGGAAAATTGAAAAAAATTGGGCAGAAAAGAAAACGCGAAAATCTTATCCTCGATTATAACATGGCTTTAGTTACTTACGTTCTTCCGGTAATCAATTATGGGGTCGGAGAATACGGAAACGCTATTTCAGAAAAAATTGTAGAATTGTGGAACAATAATATTTCATCAGTTACAATAAAGAATGCGACTTATGAAACGATTACAGAGGGATTTAAAAAGCGATTGTGCTACATCACAACGGCCGTGTGTGAAAGTCTTGGAAAACCGGACGATTGTTATGAACTGGAATTGTTGAGAAATTATCGTGACAAATATTTGATTGAAGAAAATGCCGGAAGGGATATTGTCCAGCAATATTATAATATTGCACCTACTATCGTAAAACGAATCGATAAAAGAGATGACGCAAAAGGAATTTATAAAAGAATCTGGACAGATTACTTAACGCCATGTATTCATCTTATTGAAGAGAACGAGAAAGAAGCCTGTAAAAAAGTATACAGCGATATGGTATACGATTTACAAAAGAAATATATATATTCATAGGAGGGCAAAGAGATGAGCAACAACTACAAAATAGAAACGAAGTGTATCCAATCAGGTTGGGAACCAAAACAGGGAGAACCTAGAGTTGTTCCGATTTATCAAAGCACAACATTTAAGTATGACACAAGTGAACAGATGGGACGTTTGTTCGATTTGGAAGATTCGGGATATTTCTACACGAGATTACAGAATCCTACCAATGATGTTGTTGCAAATAAAATCTGCGATCTGGAGGGCGGTGTGGCAGCAATGCTTACTTCATCAGGTCAGGCAGCAAATTTCTATGCCATCATGAATATTTGTGAGGCAGGCGATCATATTGTCTGTGCTTCAGCGCTTTATGGCGGTACATATAATCTATATGCACATACAATCAGAAAAATGGGTGTAGAGGCAACTTTTGTTGATCCAGATGCAAGCGAAGAGGAAATTAGCAGCGCATTCAGAGACAATACAAAAGCATTATTTGGAGAAACGATTTCAAATCCTGCATTAGTTGTATTAGATTTGGAGAAATTTGCAAAAGTAGCACATGAACACGGTGTTCCGTTTATTGTTGACAATACATTTGCAACACCGATTAACTGTCGTCCGTTTGAATGGGGAGCTGATATTGTCACACATTCCACAACAAAATATATGGACGGACATGCGATGAGTGTAGGCGGTTGTATCGTGGACAGCGGTAATTTTGACTGGGAAGCATATGGCGACAAATTCAGTTGTCTGACAGCACCCGATGAAACTTACCATGGTATCGTGTATACGAAAAAATTCGGAAAAGGCGCATATATCACAAAAGCAACTGCTCAACTTATGCGTGATTTAGGTTCTATCCAGTCTCCACAGAACGCCTTTTTATTGAATGTAGGATTGGAGACATTGCATTTAAGAGTTCCACGTCACTGTGAAAATGCAAAAAAAGTGGCGGAATTTTTGAAAGATCACGAAAAAGTGGCATGGGTTAGTTATCCGGATTTGGAGGGCGATAAATATCATGCACTTGCGCAGAAATACCTTCCAAACGGAAGTTGCGGCGTATTGACTTTCGGAATCAAAGGTGGACGGGACGCGTCTGTCACATTAATGGATAATTTAAAACTGGCTGCAATTGTAACACATGTAGCGGATTCAAGAACTTCTGTACTACACCCTGCAAGTCATACACATCGTCAGATGAATGAACAGGAATTAATCGAGGCGGGCGTACAGCCGGATTTGATCCGTTTCAGTGTAGGCATTGAAAACGCAGATGATATCATTGCCGATTTAGCACAGGCTTTAGAGTTAGTATAAAAATACAAAGAAGGAAGAGAATTTCAGGAGGAGTTTTCTTTCTTCTTTTATTTTTTGTTACATAAATCATAATAACCTGCAAATACTAAAAGAAAAAAGGCAGGAAAGATATATGAGTGAAAACACGGAAAAACAACATGAGGAAATAAAAGAAATGGGAACGTTGTCTTTGTCACATAATAAAAAAAGACATAATATTCAACTTCTAACAATTATCGGAGAAATTGAAGGTCATGAGGCAGTTTCAGGAAATACAAAGGCGACAAAGTATGAACATTTACTTCCAAAACTTGCAGAGGTGGAGGACAGTGAAGAGATTGAAGGGCTATTGATTTTGCTAAATACCCTCGGTGGCGATGTGGAGGCAGGTCTTGCCATCGCAGAAATGATTGCATCTTTAAGTAAACCGAGCGTGTCTCTTGTACTTGGCGGAAGTCACTCTATCGGAGGACCATTAGCTGTATCAGCAGATTATTCTTTTATTGTTCCAAGCGGAACGATGGTAATTCACCCTGTACGGTCAAGCGGTACGTTTATCGGTGTTATGCAAAGTTACAGAAATATGGAGAGAACGCAGAACAGAATAACGAAGTTTATTTCTGAACATGCGAATATCTCTCAAGAAAGAATTGAAGAGTTGATGCTTGATCCGACACAATTAGTAAAGGACGTGGGTACGATGCTTGAAGGGGAAGAAGCGGTAAAAGAAGGCTTGATTGACGAAGTTGGAGGAATGAAAGAGGCTTTGCAAAAATTACACGAATTAATAGAAATACAGGCGAAAAATAAGTAATGACACAAGTTTCTTAAAATGCTATAATAATATATGTATATTTAAAGTTAGAGGAGGAGAGTTCATGGCAGCAAAATCAAACAAAAGCAAAAAGGCAGCCAAACGAACACCGGCAAAAAAAGCAGCCAAAAAACAGACGAGAAAAAAAACAGCACAGCAAAATACATTTTTGAAAAATGAGATTTTCATTCTGCTTTCTCTTGCGATATGTATTTTATTACTCATCAGTAATTTTGGTATAGGGGGGTTTCTGGGCAACATTGTATCCTCCTTTTTATTTGGAACTTTCGGATTACCGGCATATATTATACCGATTCTTCTTTTTATCGGAATTGCTTTTACTATTTCAAATAAGGGCAATTCCATTGCTTACATAAAACTTGGAGCGGGAATTGTGCTGACAATAATGGTATGTACTCTTACACAACTGATTACTTTTGAATATGACAGCACGGCAGGACTGTTATCTTATTATGATACTTCGGCATTGCACAAACAAGGCGGCGGAATTATCGGAGGTCTCTTTTCAAAAATGCTCTGTCATTTGGTCGGTGTGATTGGCGCATATGTCATTGTCATTATATTAAGCATTATATGTCTTGTAATTATAACGGAAAAATCTTTTTTAAGAGGCGTTAAAAAGGGAAGTGAGAAAGCATATCAGACGGCAAAAGAGGACGTGCGGAAACGCAAAGAGCAGTCTGTTATCCGAAAAGAAGAAAAACGGCAGAACAAAGAATTAAAGAGAAAAGATAAACAGGTAAAAGGTGTGTCTTTTGATACAACCCTGACTCCAAAAGAAACAGATATAAAAGAAGTCTTTCCGGAGGAGATGCCCCCAATATATGCCGAAGAACCTTTGGAATCACCGTTTCATACGGAAGCGGAAGAAATTGTTCCGGAAGTTGTTCCGGAAACCATGGTAATCCATCGCGCGACGGAGGAAGAACCGCCGAAGGAATCCGTTTCGAAAAAGAAAAAAGAAAAAAACGACGTCTCCGCTCAGATAGAGGAAGTTGAAGAAGTCATTGCAAAAGAGAGTCGGCAATCAAGTTCTACATATACTTTCCCACCAATTGATTTGCTGAATAAAGGGAAACAGGGAAATGGAGATTCGGACAATTATTTAAGAGAAACCGCATTAAAATTGCAACAGACATTGAAAAATTTTGGTGTAAATGTTACTGTAACAAATGTAAGTTGCGGTCCTTCCGTGACACGATTTGAATTACAGCCTGAACAGGGTGTCAAAGTAAGTAAAATTGTAGGGCTAAGTGATGATATAAAATTAAATCTGGCAGCGGCAGATATCCGTATAGAAGCCCCTATTCCCGGGAAGGCAGCAGTGGGAATTGAAGTTCCTAACCGTGAAAATACGGCAGTGATGTTGAGAGATTTATTGGAGACAAAAGAGTTTAAGTCTCACCCGTCTAATATTGCATTTGCTGCAGGGAAAGATATTGCAGGGAAAGTTGTTGTCGCTGACATTAAAAAGATGCCCCATGTTCTGATTGCCGGTGCAACAGGTTCAGGAAAATCCGTATGTATTAACACACTGATTATGAGTATTCTTTATAAAGCAAAACCTGATGAAGTAAAGCTGATTATGATCGACCCTAAAGTCGTAGAATTAAGTGTTTATAACGGAATTCCTCATCTGATGATCCCGGTTGTCACAGACCCGAAAAAAGCATCAGGCGCATTAAACTGGGCTGTTGTGGAAATGGAAAAACGTTATCAGTTATTTGCTGAATATAATGTGCGGGATCTGAATGGATACAACGACAAAGTTGAGCAGATAAAGGATATAGAAGATGAAACAAAACCGGAAAAATTACCGCAAATCGTTATTATTGTGGACGAATTAGCTGATTTGATGATGGTTGCCCCGGGCGAAGTGGAAACTGCAATCTGCCGTCTGGCGCAGTTGGCAAGAGCGGCAGGCATTCATTTAGTCTTGGCGACGCAGCGTCCGTCTGTAAACGTTATCACAGGATTAATTAAAGCAAACATGCCCTCACGAATTGCGTTTTCTGTTTCTTCAGGCGTGGACTCACGTACTATCATTGATATGAACGGCGCTGAGAAACTGCTTGGAAAGGGAGATATGTTATTTTACCCTTCCGGTTATCAAAAACCGGCCCGTGTACAGGGTTCATTCGTATCCGATAAAGAGGTGCAGGCAGTGGTGGATTTTCTTGTCAGCCAAAACGGAAATGTTTCCTATGATGAAGAAATCACAAAACAGGTGAACAGCGCTTCCATAAATGGAGCAAATTCATCTGCCGCAGCGGGTAACGGCAATGAAAGAGACGTTTATTTTGCTGATGCGGGACGTTTTATCATCGAGAAGGATAAGGCGTCTATCGGAATGTTACAGAGAGTATTTAAAATCGGTTTCAATCGTGCCGCGCGCATTATGGATCAACTTTTTGAAGCAGGAGTTGTCGGTGAGGAAGAAGGAACGAAACCGAGAAAAGTATTAATGTCTACAGAACAATTTGAACAATATATAGAAGAAAATGTATAAAACAAAGGAGGAAAAAAGATGAAAACAGATATTCAGATTGCACAGGAAGCAACGATGAAGCACATTAAAGAGGTGGCGTCTTCCATAGGAATTCAGGAAGACGACTTAGAATTTTATGGAAAGTACAAAGCAAAAATTTCCGATGAATTATGGGAAAAAGCAAAAGACAATAAAGACGGTAAATTAGTATTGGTAACTGCCATCAATCCGACGCCGGCAGGAGAGGGCAAGACAACCACAAGCGTAGGTCTTGGACAGGCATTTGCAAAATTAAATAAAAAGGCAATTATTGCCCTTCGCGAACCTTCTCTCGGACCTTGTTTTGGTATAAAAGGCGGTGCGGCAGGCGGAGGATACGCACAGGTTGTTCCTATGGAAGATTTAAACTTACATTTCACAGGCGACTTCCATGCAATTACATCAGCAAATAACCTGTTGGCGGCTATGCTTGATAACCATATCCAACAGGGAAACGCTTTACAGATTGACCCAAGACAGGTTGTGTGGAAACGATGCTTGGACATGAATGACCGTGTACTGAGAAATATCGTTGTCGGACTTGGAAATAAAATGGACGGAATGGTCCGCGAAGACCATTTTGTCATTACGGTAGCATCTGAAATTATGGCAATCTTATGCCTTGCAAATGATTTACAGGATTTGAAAGAAAGATTAGGAAAGATTATTGTTGCCTATAATTTTGCGGGAGAACCGGTGACTGCAGATCAGTTGGAAGCGACAGGAGCAATGACTGCTCTTCTTAAAGATGCAATTAAGCCAAATTTAATTCAGACATTAGAACATACACCTGCATTGGTACATGGTGGACCTTTTGCGAACATTGCACACGGCTGTAACAGTGTCCGTGCAACAAAAACAGCATTAAAATTATGTGATATCGCCATCACAGAGGCGGGATTCGGCGCTGACTTGGGTGCAGAAAAATTCATGGATATTAAATGCAGAAGCGCAAACTTAAAACCGGACGCTGTTGTTTTGGTTGCCACGGTAAGAGCATTGAAATATAATGGCGGTGTTGCAAAAAAAGATTTGGCGGAAGAAAATTTAGACGCACTGAAAAAAGGAATTGTAAACTTAGAAAAACATATTGAAAACGTACAGAAATTCGGAGTGCCTGTTGTTGTTACATTGAATTCATTCGTAACAGATACAGATGCAGAAAATGAATACATCAAAAACTTCTGCGAAGAGCGAGGCTGTGAGTTTGCTCTGTCAGAAGTATGGGAAAAGGGTGGCGAAGGCGGTATCGCTTTAGCAGAAAAAGTTTTAGAAACACTTGAAAAGAAAGAAAGTAATTTCCATACACTATACAGCGATGAATTGTCATTAAAAGAAAAAATTGAAACGATTTCAAAAGAAATATACGGTGCAAGTTCCGTGGAATATGCTCCGGCAGCAGAAAAGCAACTGGCCAAAATTGAAAGTATGGGATTTGGAAATCTGCCAATTTGTATGGCGAAAAATCAATATTCTCTGTCTGATGATGCCACATTGCTAGGACGTCCTGAAAACTTTACAATTCATATCAGAGAAGTATATGTAAATGCGGGAGCAGGTTTTGTTGTGGCTTTAACAGGTGCTGTCATGACAATGCCGGGACTTCCGAAAGTTCCTGCTGCAAACGGAATTGACGTAAATGAAGAAGGAAAAATTACCGGATTATTTTAAATGTAAGGGGTGATACGATGCCGAGATTAATTGATGGAAAAAAAATCGCATTAGAAATAAAAAACGAATTAAAAGTAAAAGTAGAAGAACTCAAACAACAGGAAAAAGATGTATGTCTTGCAGTTATTCAGGTTGGAAACGATGCGGCATCGACAGTATATGTAAATGGTAAGAAAAAAGATTGTGAATATATAGGTATTAAATCGTTATCTTATGAGTTGCCGGAAGAAACTACCGAAAATGAACTGTTGGATTTAATAGGAAAACTAAACGGGGATATCAATGTACACGGTATTCTTGTTCAGTTGCCGCTTCCGTCCCATATGAATGAAGAAATGATTACACAGGCGATTTCACCGGAAAAAGATGTGGACGGTTTCCATGAGATGAACATAGGAAAATTGTGCATAGGCGAAAATGGCTTTGAATGCTGTACACCTGCAGGAATTATCCAACTTTTAAAACGTTCGGGAATTGAGATAGCAGGAAAAGAATGTGTCGTTATCGGTCGAAGCAATAATGTGGGAAAACCGACTGCACTTTTGCTGCTGCGTGAAAATGGAACGGTTACCATCGCTCATTCCCACACGGAAAATCTAAAAGAAATAACAAAACGTGCCGATATCGTTGTTGCGGCTATAGGAAAACCTAAGTTCATCACAAAAGAATATTTAAAACAGGGCGCTGTTGTAATTGATGTTGGTATCCATAGAAATGCAGATAATACTTTATGCGGAGATGTGGATTTTGACGATGTGGCGGAAACAGTAAGTGCAATCACTCCCGTACCGGGAGGCGTAGGAGTCATGACAAGAGCCATGCTTATGTATAATTGTGTCAGTGCGGTTTACAGGGAGGCATTATAGTGAGATGTAGAAAATGCGGTGCCGAAATAAGAGAAGGCTCACTATATTGCGATATGTGCGGAGAAGAAGTACGAATTGTTCCCGATTACAGTTCACTTGATGAAATTCTTGCTGAACATGTAAGAAACGAATTACAAAGCGGAAATCGAACAAAAAAAACAACCGGCAGACCGAAGAAAAAAAGCAGAAAACATCATAAAAAAATGATACTTATTTTATCTTCCTTACTGTTTATCATACTAATCGGCTTATTACTTTACCAGACATCTTATGCGGGTTATATCAAGAGAGGCTATAATGCCCTTGATAAAAAGAAATACGATACGGCGATCAGACGTTTTGAATCAGCCATAGAAAAAGATGAAAAAAGAGCGGACGGATATAGCGGAATGGCAGATGTATATTTGGCTAAGAAAGATTTCTATTCGGCTGAAAAGATTTTCCTAGATGAAATAGAAAGACAGGAAAGCAATGTTGGTCTTTATAAAGGGTTGATTCGTGTTTATATGAAGTCTGATAAAAAGGAAGAGATTCCAAAACTATTAGAAGAATGTAAATCCGATTCGGTTTTATCAGCTCTTTCCGGCTACATTGTGGAAACTCCTTCCTTTTCTCTGACAAAAGATTCCTATGATAATGAACAGGAGTTGAAACTCTATTCTAATGGAAATGATATTTACTATACTTTAGACGGTTCAACACCGACTGAATCTTCCGGTGCAAAATATCGTAAAGACACTCCGATTCTTCTTGGTGAAAGAGAGTGGGTTGTAAGAGCGGTTGCCGTAAATAAGAAAGGAATTCCAAGTCTTTTGACAAAACATACGTATAAAATTCAGACTCCGATAACGGAAGCGCCAATTGTTTCTCCTTCAAGCGGCTTATATGAACAGCAGGAAAAGATTACGATTCAAGTTAAAGAAGGATTTACTGCATACTATGCTTTTGGGACAACAGAGCCTACTGAAGAAAACTGGAAAAAATATATAGGACCTATTCCGATGCCACAGGGAAACCTGATTTTCAGTGCCGTACTTGTGGAAAATTCCACGGGAAAAGCAAGTGCAATTACCGTGCGAAATTATGACTTAGAATTAGATACACAAACAGAAGAAAATATTCAGCAATAAAACTTAAATTATTGATATAAATTTATCAAAAAGTATTGCGTTAAATATTTAACAGATGTATAATATTATTGTTGAAAATTTGACAAAGAATATATTCAAAGGAGATGCAGAATAATGAGCAGATTTACATTACCAAGAGATATTTATCACGGAAAAGGTTGTTTGGAAGAACTGAAAAACTTAAAAGGTAAAAGAGCAATTCTTGTAGTTGGCGGTGGCTCCATGAAACGTCAGGGCTTCTTAGACAAAGCAGTTAACTACTTAAAAGAAGCAGGTATGGAAGTTCAGTTATTCGAAGGTGTTGAACCGGACCCATCTGTAGAAACAGTTATGAAAGGCGCTGAGGCAATGCGTGCTTTTGAACCGGACTGGATTGTTGCCATGGGTGGCGGATCACCGATTGATGCGGCTAAAGCAATGTGGGCATTTTATGAGTATCCGGACGTAACATTTGAAGATTTATGTATTCCATTTAACTTCCCTGAATTAAGACAGAAAGCAAAATTTGCTGCAATTCCATCTACATCAGGAACAGCAACAGAAGTAACAGCATTCTCTGTTATCACAGACTATGCAAAAGGAATCAAATATCCTTTGGCAGACTTTAACATTACACCAGATGTTGCCATCGTAGATTCAGAACTTGTAGAAGGACTTCCGGCACACCAGGTTGCATATACGGGAATGGACGCATTAACACACGCCATCGAAGCATATGTATCTACTTTGAATTGTGCATATACAGATCCACTTGCCATTCAGGCAATTGAAATGGTATTTGATTACTTACCGGCATCATTTAGAGGAAACATGACAGCAAGAGCAAAAATGCATGACGCACAGTGTCTTGCAGGTATGGCATTCTCCAATGCTTTGCTCGGAATTGTACATTCAATGGCACACAAAACAGGTGCTGCTTTCTCAACAGGACATATTACACACGGTCTTGCAAATGCAATGTATCTTCCATATGTTATTAAATACAATGCAAAAGACCCTGTTGCAGCAAAACGTTACGCTGAAATCGCACGCAGAGTAGGACTTGAAGGAAGTTCAGAACAATCTTTGATCAACAGTTTATGTGAAAAGATTAATGAATTTAATGTTATTCTTGGAATTCCGGCTACATTAAAAGAGTTCGGAATCAAAGAAGATGAATTCAAAGAAAAAGTTTCTGCAGTCGCAGAAAATGCAGTAGGAGATGCCTGTACAGGTTCTAATCCTAGAGCAATCGATCCTGCAACAATGGAAAGATTATTTACTTGCATTTACTACGGAACAGAAGTTGATTTCTAAAAAAATATTTTTAAAAGGCGGCTGCGATTCAGTCGCCTTTTTATCGTCTAAAATGATAGATACTTTCCAATATTAAACTTGATATTTTATGAATGTTGTTTTATCATTATAGATAGAGAAAATTTAAGGAGGCACGTGATGTATAAAATATTAAAAGCAGAAGAACTTGCAGATAAAATTTATCTCATGGACGTGGAAGCACCAAGAGTTGCAAAACATTGTGAGCCAGGTCAGTTCGTAATTGTAAAAATCGATGATAAAGGAGAAAGAATACCTCTGACAATTTGTGATTATGACAGGGAAAAAGGAACAATCACAATTGTATTCCAGATTGTAGGCGCATCTACTCAGAAGATGGCGGAATTGAAAGTTGGAGACAGTTTCAGAGATTTTACAGGACCTTTAGGCTGTGCGTCTGAATTTGTTTCAGAAGATTTAGAAGCATTGAAGAATAAGAAGATGTTGTTTGTAGCAGGTGGAGTTGGAGCAGCACCTGTATATCCACAGGTAAAATGGCTTCGTGAAAAGGGCATTGATGCAGATGTTATCGTCGGCTGCAAAACGAAAAATATGCTTATTTTAGAGAAAGAGATGGAAGCGGTTGCAGGTAATCTCTATGTCTGTACAGATGACGGCTCTTACGGTCATGCAGGAATGGTTACAAGCATGATTGAAAAATTAGTTAAAGAAGAAGGTAAGAAATACGATGTATGTGTGGCAATCGGGCCAATGATTATGATGAAATTCGTTTGTCTGCTCACAAAACAGTTAGACCTTCCAACAATCGTAAGTATGAATCCGATTATGGTAGACGGAACGGGTATGTGTGGTGCCTGTCGTCTTCAGGTTGGCGATGAAATCAAATTTGCCTGTGTAGACGGTCCTGAATTTGACGGACATTTAGTTGACTTTGATCAGGCAATGAAAAGACAGCAGATGTACAAAACTGAAGAAGGACGTGCAATGCTAAAATTACAGGAAGGTGATACACATCACGGTGGGTGTGGTCATTGTGGAGGTGACAACTAATGGCTGATGTATTAAAAAAAGTTCCGGTAAGAGAACAGGAACCGGAAGTTCGTGCTAAAAATTTTGAAGAAGTATGTTTAGGATACAATAAAGAAGAAGCGATGGAAGAGGCTACAAGATGTATTAACTGTAAGAATGCAAAATGTATCGAAGGCTGTCCTGTTTCTATCAATATTCCGGCATTTATCAAAGAAGTTAAAGAAGGAAACATTGAGGAAGCATACAAAGTAATCGGACAATCTTCAGCACTTCCTGCTGTCTGCGGTCGTGTATGTCCACAGGAGTCACAGTGTGAAGGAAAATGTATTCGCGGTATCAAAGGTGAACCTGTATCTATAGGTAAATTGGAGCGATTCGTAGCAGATTACGCTCTTGAAAATAATATCAAACCGGTCGGAGCAGAGAAAACAAACGGTCACAAAGTAGCCGTTATCGGTTCGGGTCCTGCCGGCCTTACATGTGCGGGAGACTTAGCAAAATTAGGATATGAAGTAACTGTATTTGAGGCGCTTCATGAATTGGGTGGTGTATTGGTATACGGTATCCCTGAGTTCCGTCTTCCAAAACATGCTGTAGTAGCCAAAGAAATTGAAAAAGTAAAAGAATTGGGCGTTAAATTTGAAACAAACGTTGTTATCGGTAAGTCAACAACAATTGACCAGTTAATTGAAGAAGAAGGATTTGAGGCAGTATTTATCGGTTCTGGTGCAGGTCTTCCAAAATTCATGGGTATTCCGGGAGAAAATGCAAACGGAGTATTCTCAGCAAACGAATACTTGACAAGAAGCAACCTGATGAAAGCTTTTGATGAATCTTACGATACTCCTATCGCTGCCGGTCACAAAGTAGCCGTTATCGGTGGTGGTAACGTTGCCATGGACGCTGCGAGAACAGCACTTCGTCTTGGAGCAGAAGTTCATATCGTATATCGCCGAAGTGAAGAAGAACTTCCTGCCAGAGTGGAAGAAATTCACCACGCAAAAGAGGAAGGAATCATCTTTGATTTATTGACAAATCCAAAAGAAATTTTAGTAGATGATGCCGGATATGTAAAAGGTATGGTTTGTGTAAAAATGGAATTGGGAGAACCTGATGCGTCAGGAAGAAGACGTCCTATCGAAGTACCTGACTCTGAATTTACAATCGATTTGGATACAGTTATCATGTCACTCGGTACATCTCCAAACCCATTAATTTCTTCAACAACAGAAGGACTGGAAATTAATAAATGGAAATGTATCGTTGCGGAAGAAGAAACAGGAAAAACAACAAAAGAAGGTGTTTATGCCGGTGGTGATGCCGTAACAGGTGCAGCAACTGTTATTTTAGCGATGGGTGCAGGAAAAGCAGGTGCAAAAGGAATTCACGAATATCTTTCAAACAAATAGAGAGTGATATAGATTATTTAGAAGAACTACTGTAAAATATCTTTGGGCGTTTTGTCCAAAGATATTTTTATGTTGCAATACATATTGTAACAGTATCTATAGGAAATTTTAGCAGGGGGCAGAAATTATGCAAAAAGAAAAAATAAGAAACAGTATATTACTTTTATTGACGGCAGTCATTTGGGGGACTGCTTTTGTGGCACAAAGTGTAGGAATGGACTATATAGGTCCGTTTACTTTTAATGCTGCCAGATTTTTGATCGGCGGAACGGTGTTAATTCCGCTAATCGTATACCGCTCAAAGAAAAATCCCCTTTTAAAAAATCAAACATTGGAAGAAAAGAGAAAGAATCAAAAAACAGCATGGATAGGAGGCGTTTGCTGTGGTATCGCTCTTTGCGGTGCGAGTCTGCTTCAGCAAATGGGAATTCAGCATACCACTGTAGGAAAAGCGGGATTTATTACAACCTTATATATTATTATCGTACCGCTGATAGAATTATTTTTTGGCAAAAAGATTGCAAAGAAAATATGGCTGGGCGCCGTTATGGCAGTTATCGGATTATATCTGCTTTGCATAAATGAAAATTTTTCTATTGGAAAAGGAGATTTTCTTATACTTGTCTGTGCCATTTTGTTTGCAATACATATTTTAATCATTGATCATTTTTCTCCGAAAGCAGACGGTGTCGTCTTGTCTGCCATTCAGTTCTTTGTCAGCGGTTTTATCAGCGTTATCGGTGCAATATTGGTGGAAAATCCAAATCCTGCTGCAATGTTAGATGCAATCGTGCCGATTTTATATGCAGGAGTCATGTCCTGTGGCGTTGCTTATACACTGCAGGTTATCGGGCAGAAAAATATAAGTCCCACTGTCGCTTCAATGATTTTAAGTCTTGAATCGGTTATTTCTGTACTGGCGGGCTGGATTATTTTAGGTGAAGCATTAAGTGCTAAAGAGATTGTCGGCTGTGTAATCGTTTTTATGGCGGTTGTTCTCGTTCAGTTGCCGGAAAAGAAAAAGTAACATGATTTATACAATATATCAATAGATGTATTAAAATAAACAATAAGAATAACTCCTTATTATATGTTAAACTATGGTGGTAGAGAATTTATACATAGGAGGACATAACAATGAAAATTGGAGTGACTGAAATCAGCCCAAGAAGTGTTCAACAAGTGGCTGAGAAGAAATTTAAGGAAGGATATTACTGTTGTGAGGCTTTAGTAAGCGCTATCAGAGATGAGTTTAAACTGGATATTCCTGAAGAAGTTATCGCGATGGCTTCAGGTATGGCGGTAGGTGCCGGAAAATCCGGTTGTGTCTGTGGAGCATTTAACGGAGGGATTCTTGCACTTGGACTATTTTTTGGACGAACCGAACAGGACGGACCAACGAATCCTAAAAGTATAAAGTGTATGGAACTTACAAAAGAACTTCATGATTGGTTTAAAGAGGCAAATGGTAAAAATGCAATTTGTTGTCGTGTTCTTACCAAAGAGTTTGATAAAGGCCGTGGAGAACATAAAGAACAATGTATCTTTTTTACAGGACTTTGCACATGGAAAGTTGCTCAGATTATTTGCCGCGAATTAGGAATTAAGAATCTAGATGAGATTGATGAGCCGGCGCCAAGACGTACGCTTGATGAAATTTAAGATAAAGGAAGAGATTAAGATGAAAAAACTAATACAAAAAGTTCCGATTCCTCTTTGCGGAGTTATGCTTGGATTTGCTGCTCTTGGGAATCTGTTACAAAGTTATGGAGAGGGCGTTCGATATGCCTGTGGAATAGCAGCAGCATTTTTACTTATACTTATCCTTTTGAAACTGGTTATGTTTCCGGGAATGATAAAAGAGGATATGCAGAATCCAATTATGGCGAGTGTGTCCGGCACTTTTCCGATGGCGTTGATGCTGCTGAGCACTTACGTCAAACCATTTATTGGCACAGGCGCAAAACTTATTTGGTTTTTTGCAATTGGTTTACATATTGTATTGATTATTTATTTTACACTAAAATTCATGTTGAAGATTCAAATGGCGAAAGTTTTTGCCAGTTATTTTATTGTATATGTCGGAATTGCCGTTGCTGTGGTTACGGCACCGGTTTTTGAAGAAATTAAAATTGGTACATATGCATTTTGGTTTGGACTCATTACATTGCTTTTGTTATTAGTTCTTGTGACAATACGTTATGTGAAGTATACAGATGTTCCTGAACCTGCAAAACCACTTTTCTGTATTTATGCGGCTCCTACGAGTCTTTGCATTGCCGGATATGTACAGTCCGTAACACCAAAATCAAAAGAATTTTTATTAGCGCTGCTGCTCGTGGCAACGGTGCTTTATATTTTGGCACTTGTGAAAGCGATTGGTTATTTAAAATTAAAATTCTATCCAAGTTATGCGGCATTTACATTCCCGTTTGTAATTAGTGCAATCGCAACGAAACAGACAATGGCTTGTCTTGCGAATATGAAACAGCCGTTACCAATTCTTCAGTATCTTGTTTTGATAGAAACAGTGATTGCCACCTTGTTTGTAATATATACATTCGTTCGTTTTATGCAGTTTATTTTTAAAGGTAATAATTAAATCCAGGTTATTTATCAAATAAATAACCGAGAGTCTCTTTACGTCTATAGAGAAATATTATAAAATGTCTTTGTGTGATGTTTCGCACAAAGACATTTTTAGTTGAAGGAATGAAAAAAATGAAAATTACAGTCATTACCGTTGGAAAATTAAAAGAAAAATATCTGAAGGACGCCATTGCAGAATATGCAAAACGTTTAAGTAAATATTGCAAATTAGAGATTATAGAAGTGGCCGATGAAAAAACTCCCGATACGGCCAGCGGGATAGTGGAAGACCAGATACGTTCTAAAGAAGCAGAACGTATTATGAAATATGTAAAAGAAGATACGCATGTGATAACTTTGGAGATAGCGGGAAAACAACTTACTTCGGAAGAATTTGCCGATAAGATTGAAAAATTAGGAGTACAGGGTACGAGCCATATTACGTTTATTATTGGAGGGTCTATCGGACTTGGAAAGGAAGTGTTGAAACGTTCTGATTATGCGCTCAGTTTTTCTAAAATGACTTTTCCGCACCAGTTAATGCGGGTTATCCTGTTGGAACAGATTTACCGCAGTTACCGCATCATAAACGGTGAACCATATCACAAATAGGAAGGAAGAAAAATATGTTAAAACACGAAGAAGAAGAATTAATGACTCTTTTTCTAAAAGAAAACAGCGAGAATGTTGTAGAAAATTTAATGGAATTCAATAAATTAATGATGAAGTATCGCTCGGCAATTCGCGAGGTGACAACAAAACTTGAGGTTTTAAACGATGAATTGTCATTGGAGGGGGATAGAAATCCTATCGAAAGCATTCAAAGCCGGATAAAGAAACCTATCAGTATTGCAGGAAAATTACAGCGTTTAGGTAAAAAATTTAATATTGAAGATATACAGGAAAATCTAAATGATATTGCCGGAATACGTGTTATCTGTCCATTTATTGAAGATATTTACCGTGTCTCGGAAATGCTTACAAAACAAGATGATATATCGGTTGTTAAAGTAAAGGATTATATTAAAAATCCTAAAACTAACGGTTACCGCAGTTATCATTTAATTTTGGAGATACCTGTATTCTTTTCGGATTGTAAGCAACCTATGCGTGTGGAAGTTCAGATTCGTACAGTAGCCATGAACTTTTGGGCAAGTTTGGAGCATCAGATACGATATAAGAAAAATATTTCCAATCAGCAGGAAATATGTGAAGAATTAAAAAAATGTGCGGATACCATCGCTTCCACGGATATCAGAATGCAGGAATTGCGCCAATGGATAGAAAGCGAACAATAAAATCAAAAAGATATTGACCTTATACCTGCTATATCCCTTATATTCTAGGCAGAAAATAAGAAAAGGGGCAATAAAAATGCTAAATATTAAATCCGTTGAGGAACAGACAGGAATTACAAAACAAAATATTCGTTATTATGAAAAGAAAGGACTTCTCTCTGTAAAGCGAAATGAAGAAAATTGTTACAGGGAATATGACGATGAAGACATACGCACATTAAAGATTATTAAATTATTAAGAAAGTTGGATATGCCTATCGAAGAGATACGAAAAGTTCTTGCAGAAGAAATTTCTCTTTCAAAAGCAATCAACACACAGAAAGAATATTTGGAAAAGGAAAGAGAAAAATTACAGGACGCCATTTCTTTTTGTGATAAAGTAGAACCAAATACATTAAGTTCTTTGGATATAGATAAATATCTGGCTGCTATGGAGAGAGAAGAGAAAAACGGTTCTGTTTTTGCTGATATTATTGAAGACTTTAAAAAAATGGCACAGGCGGAGGCAGTATGTACGTTTTCGTTTCGCCCTGATACAATGTGTATGAATCCGGCTGAATTTACAGAAGAATTACTTAAATATGCAGAGGACAATCATTTGTCTATTTTTATTACAAAAGAGAGCATGTATCCCGAATTTGAACTGGATGGCATCGCATACACGGCATACAGAGAGTTTGGGCACTTTGGAGCAAATATTGTCTGCAAAACAAAAGAGGCAGATAAAATAAAACCGAAAGATGTATCGGGAAAGAGAAAAATACTCTATTCTATTTTCAAAACACTGTTTCCGATTATGGTTATAGCCCTGCCTATATATCTTGCGTTTATGCCAAAAACAGGGATAACAGAGATTTTTCTACTTATATATATAATTGTTTTGGCAGGAGGCTTTGTCTTATATAATCGCTTAAAAAAATAATGAAAGGTACGTTATAGATGACAGTTGAATTAGAAAAATATTATAATAAATTTTGTGAGGAAAAGAGACTGACAAGAAGACATGGACAGGTGGAATTTATTACTTCCATGACATATATACATGAATATTTAAAAGGAAAAGGACAGGCGAGCATTCTTGACGTAGGTGCCGGAACGGGACGATATTCCGTATCCCTTGCTGAAGAAGGGTATGATGTAACTGCAGTTGAACTTGTAAAATACAATCTCGGCATTTTAAAATCAAAAGGAAGTAGTGTAAAGGCATATCAGGGGACTGCGTTAAATCTGTCACGTTTTCAGGATAATACTTTTGATATGGTTCTTGTCTTCGGTCCCATGTACCACCTCTATACAATGGAAGATAAAATACAAGCTCTCAAAGAAGCAAAAAGGGTTGCGAAGAAAGACGGAATCATTCTCGTTGCTTATTGCATGAATGAATACAGCATTCTAACTTACGGATTTAAAGAAAACCACATAGAAGAAAGTATAAAAACCGGCAAGGTAAACGAAGAATTTCATGTTGTTTCCCAACCGGAAGATTTATACGATTATGTCCGTATTGAGGATATAGATGAGGTGCGGAAAGGTGCGGGATTAGAAAGAATTAAACTGATTTCCGCAGATGGTCCTGCCAATTATATGCGGCCTGTTTTAAACGCCATGACACCGGAGACATTTGAAACATTTATACAGTATCATTTATCTACATGTGAAAGACCTGAATTATTAGGAGCAGGCGCACATACTTTAGATATTTTAAAGAAAACAGAAGTATAAAGGAGAATTTACGTGAGAAGAGAAGTAAGTATGGAAGAAATTTCCGACGGAAAATTATATACTGCCAATGACTTAGTAAAAGCGGATTGCAATGATTGTCGGGGCTGTTCAGCCTGCTGTCAGAAAATGGGACAATCAATCGTTCTTGATCCTTTAGATATATATCGTCTGACTTTCGGTTTACGTCAAAAATTTGAGGAACTTTTGGCGGATAAACTGGAATTAAATGTTGTGGAAGGCATCATTTTGCCTAATTTACAAATGAGTGGAACTGAGGAAAAATGTGCCTTTCTAAATGCGGAAGGGAGATGCAGCGTTCATGCAATCCGACCGGGAATCTGCCGTCTGTTCCCGTTGGGAAGATATTATGACGGAAAATCTTTTCAATATTTTCTGCAGATTCACGAATGTAAAAAAGAAAATCGGACGAAAGTCAAAGTGAAGAAATGGATTGATACTCCTGATTTAAAGAAAAATGAAAAATATATTTCTGACTGGCATTATTTTCTAACGGATATGCAAAAAACACTGGCAACACTTCAAAACGATGAGAAAGTGAAAAAAATAAATATGCTTATTTTACAGACTTTCTTTTTAGAACCATATCATCAGGAAGAAGATTTTTACGTACAGTTTTATGATCGGTTAGAGAAACTGAAAACTTCACTTCAACTGCTGACAAGGAGAGAATAGATTATGAACTACTATTTAGCACCGCTTGAATCGGTGACCACTTATATTTTCCGAAACGCTTATCACAGATACTTTCTTCCGCTGGATAAGTATTTTACTCCGTTTATTGTTCCACACCCAAACAAGAAATTTAATACAAGGGAGAAAAAAGAACTTTCTACAGAACATAATCACGGTCTATACGTTGTCCCTCAACTTTTAACAAATAAGGCAGAAGATTTTATTACGACAGCAAAAGAAATAGAGAATATGGGTTATAAGGAAATCAATCTGAATTTGGGGTGTCCGTCAGGAACGGTTGTCGCAAAAGGGAAAGGTTCTGGTTTTTTAGCCTATCCTGAAGAATTGGATCGGTTTTTGGATAATATTTACTCTAAACTGGACATGAAAATCTCCGTAAAAACACGTATCGGAAAAACCTCTCCGGACGAGTTCCATCGCCTTATTGAGATTTATAATAAATATCCTTTGGAAGAGTTGATCGTCCACCCAAGATTACAGACGGATTTTTACAAGAACAAGCCAAATCTGCAGATTTTCAAAGAGGCTGTGGAAATGAGCAGACATTCCCTCTGTTATAACGGAGATATTTATACGGTAGAAGATTTTCAGAAGTTTAGCGAACACTTTCCTACCGTGGAAAAGATTATGTGCGGAAGAGGGGCAGTTGCCAATCCGTCACTGTTTGATGCCATTGCAAATGGAAAGAAATTAGACATAAATACTTTAAAAAAATTTCACGATGACATTTACATGGATTATCAGGAAATCAGTTCAGGAGAAAGAAATGTTCTTTTCAAAATGAAAGAACTCTGGTCTTATCTGATACAGTCTTTTGATCACGCTGAAAAATATATGAAGAAAATAAAAAAATCTGAAAAACTGTTGGCTTACGAAAAAGCAGTTTCAGATTTATTTGCAAACTGTCCGCTTAAGAAAGGAATTTAATTTACATGAGAAAAACATACATCTCCTTTGATTTGGAAACAACCGGATTAAGTGAAGAAAAGGATTACATTATAGAGATAGGCGCTGTAAAGGTAAATAACGGGAAAGTTGTGGATCGATTTGCACGGTTTCTAAAACCGCCTATATCCATTTCAAATACAATTACAAATCTGACCGGAATTACAGATGATATGGTTAAAAATGCAGGAGATACGCAAGAAACTATTAAAGACTTTATAAAGTTTTGTGACGGTTACTTTTTGCTTGGACATAACATAATGTTCGACTATAAATTCATGAAAACATACGCAGCCCGGTTTGGACTTCATTTTGAAAAAGAAGGAATTGATACGCTGAAAATTGCGCGGAAGGTACATAAAAATTTAGAATCGAAAAGTTTGGAAAGTCTGTGTACATACTACAATATTGTTAACGCATCTGCCCATCGTGCTTATCATGATGCTCTGGCAACGGCAAAATTGTATCACATGCTTGCACATGATTTTGAAGTTTCCGAACCGTCACTCTTTACTCCGGAAACACTATGCTATAAACCCAAAAAGGTGCAGAAGATTACCAAAAAACAATTGATCTATTTAACGTCATTGTTAGAATATCATTCTCTTAGCGAAGAAACAGATTTAGAGACATTAACACGGAGTGAGGCATCTAAGTTAATTGATAAAATTATTTTAACACATGGATATATGAGATAGGGGAGTGCAGAACACTTCCTTATTTTTTTACAAATATATAGTTGACATAAGACACAATGAGGTATTATTCCTAATATTATCTATATTTAATAATATTCCTATTTTAATGAATGATTATTGATTATTGATAAAATTAGGAATATAATACACGTATAAAAGGGAGGTGTTTTTATGTTTTTCTTCTTTTTTTCTAAACCATATATTTCGATTGTCGGAGAAGTTCTCCCGGCAAAACATTCAGAAGAAAATAAAGAGCAGCATCGGAAACTTATCACTGTTCTGGAAAAAATTAATACGGAACACGATGAAGATATTTCCGCAAAATTTATGCCTACTATTGAAAATGAATTTCAGGGGCTTATATGCAAAGGTTGTAATTTGACAAAACTGTTGTTAGAAATAAAAAATGCAATGCACCCGGATAAAATACGCTTTGGAATCGGAATAGGTGAAATTGAAACAGATTTTCAATCGGACAATGCCATCACCGTTTCCGGTCCCGGATATGAAAAAGCGAGAGAAGCTTTACGCTTTTTGCAAAGCAGGGAAAAAAAGAAACAGATGGCTTTTTCCGATACTTATCTGTTGACGGCGGAAGAACGAAACGATAGAATCCATCTTATCAATACAATTTTTTCTCTATTGTCCACTTTAGAATTATCATGGAGTGACAGGCAGCGGGAAATCATTTATAATATGATAAAATATGATGATACCCAGACGTCTGCAGCCGGACGTCTCGGGGTAACACAGTCAACTATACAAAAAAGTTTAACAGCCGGAAATTATTATGCTTATGCGGAGGCGTCCTCTACACTCGAGACAATATTTTCCGAAATAGGAGATAAATAATGAAAAGTAACAAATTAACTATTGGTATTTTAGCCCATGTGGACGCCGGGAAAACAACTCTCGCCGAGAGTATTCTGTATACGACAGGTCACATTCGCAAACTTGGACGCGTAGACCACAAAAATGCTTTTTTGGATACAGATGCTCTTGAACGCTCACGAGGCATTACCATTTTTTCAAAACAGGCAAATTTTGTTTTAAAAGAGAAAGAAATAACTCTTTTGGATACACCCGGACATATTGACTTTTCCGCTGAAATGGAGCGTACTTTACAGGTGCTGGATTATGCCATTCTCGTTATCAGCGGTGCGGACGGTGTGCAGAGTCATGTGCAGACATTGTGGAAATTACTGAAAAAATACAATATTCCTGTTTTTCTCTTCGTGAATAAAATGGATCAACAGGGAACAGACAAAAAACGTTTAATAAAAGAACTTCAAAACCGGTTGAATGAACATTGTATCGCCTTTGATGGTGAAGAGGCAAAAGAAAGCTTTATGGAAAACGTGGCAATGTGCGATGAACTGCTTTTGGAAAAGTATTTAGAAACCGAGTCCATTTCCCGGTTCGATATACAGAAACTTATTGAAAACCGTAAACTGTTTCCATGTTATTTTGGCTCAGCACTGAAATTAGAGGGAATCGAGACTTTCTTAGAAGGTATTTATCAATATACAGACAAGAAAGACTATGGCGAAGAATTTGGCGCAAAAGTATATAAAATCTCCCGTAACCAACAGGGAAACCGTTTGAGTCATTTGAAAATCACAGGTGGAACGTTAAAAGTAAAAGAAAAAATAAAAGAGGACGAAAAAGTAGAACAAATTCGTATTTATTCCGGTACCTCCTATCAGGCGGTAAATGAAGTAGCCGCAGGTACCATTTGTGCCGTCATGGGTTTAACTTCCTCAAAAGCAGGGGAGGGACTTGGGAAAGAACTTCAATCCGAAAAACCGATGCTTGAACCTGTTTTAACATACCGTATTCAATTTCCGGAAGGTTCTGATATACATGGAATGTTTTTGAATTTAAAGCAGTTGGAAGAGGAAGAACCGGAGTTACATATTGTCCGGAATAAAGAATCGGGCGAAATTCATGCGCAGGTTATGGGAGAAATCCAGTTGGAGATTTTAAAAAGTTTAATTTCCGAGCGTTTCCATACAGACGTTTCCTTTGGGCAGGGACAGATAATCTATAAAGAAACGATTAAAGAAACAGTGGAGGGGGCAGGACATTTTGAACCTCTCAGACATTACGCGGAAGTCAGACTTCGCTTAGAACCTGCCAAGCTAGGAAGCGGTCTTCACTTTTCTACAGAGTGCAGTGAAGATATTTTAAACCGTAACTGGCAGCGCCTTATTCTGACACACCTGGAAGAGAAGCAGCATAGAGGAGTTCTTACCGGTTCTGAGGTTACAGATATGAATATTATTCTTACAACCGGTAAAGCGCATATAAAACATACGGAAGGCGGAGATTTCCGTCAGGCAACTTATCGCGCCGTACGTCAGGGATTGAAGCGTGCTGAATCCATTCTGCTTGAACCTGTATATGAGTACAGATTGGAAATTCCAAGTGAAATGGTCGGTCGGGCAATGTCTGATTTACAGAGAATGCAGGCGGATTTTTCCCTCCCGGAATCAGAGGGAGAAATGAGTGTTTTAACAGGAACTGCCCCTGTAGTACATATGCAGGAATATCAGAAAGAAGTTCTTGCCTATACAAAAGGACATGGCCGCCTATTCTGTTCTTTAAGGGGATATGAGCCTTGCCATAATGCCGAGGAAGTAATTGAGAAAATACAGTACGACTCTGAGTCTGATTTGGAAAACCCAACAGGTTCTGTTTTCTGTTCACACGGCGCCGGATTTAATGTAAGTTGGGATAACGTAGAAGAATATATGCACACTTCCCCGCAGGAAAAGAAAACTGAAAAGGAAATTTCTCACCAAAGTGCATATCTCCCTCCTGTGATTGATGAGGAAGAACTGCTGGAAATTTTCGAGCGTACTTACGGTCCGGTTAAACGTAAGAAAAATAATTTCAAAAAGCAAATTTCTTCCCCTGTCATCGCCGGAAGAACTCAGAAGAAAAAAGAATATGACAAAGAATATCTTCTTGTTGACGGCTACAATATTATTTTTGCGTGGGAAGATTTAAAAGAACTGTCCGAAGTAAACATAGAGGGGGCAAGAAATAAATTGATGGATATCTTAAGTAACTATCAGGGATATCGTCAATGTACATTAATTCTTGTTTTTGATGCATATAAAGTTCCGGGAAATGTAGGTGAAGTACAAAAATATCACAATATCCATGTTGTCTATACAAAAGAGGCTGAAACCGCCGACCAGTATATCGAAAAAACTGTTCACGAACTCGGAAAACATTATAAAGTGACGGTTGCAACTTCTGACGGATTGGAACAGATGATTATTATGGGACAGGGCGCAAACCGTTTGTCTGCCAAAGGACTTTTGGAAGAGATTCTTATTGCAAATGAGGAAATCAGAAAGGAACATCTGAATCAGCCGGTAAAGAATAAGCAATATTTGTTTGATAATGTTTCGGAGGATATGGCGGAATATATTGAGCAGGTGCGAAAAGGGGAATAAAAAGTTCTTCTATGGTTTTTGTTTTACCATAGAAGAACTTTTTCTATCACTATTTTTTATTTTTTCATTTTTTCATGCAGTTCTCTTGCATATGTGTCAAGCAGATGAATTGTTGTCCGCATATCATCTCTGGTTGTTTCAGGGTGCAGTGCACAGATGCGGAGAACTTTCTTTCCGTTTAAAATCGTTGTAAATACGGCAGCGTAACCGCTTTCTACGATTTTTTCAGAAACTTTTTCGTTCAATAAATCCATTTGCTCATCTGTCAAATCATCTGCTGCGTAACGGAAGTTGAGCATTGCCAGTTGTGCCTTTGAGATAACTTCCCAATTGTCCAATTCATTTAATGCTTCCTCTGCCCATTCTGCAAGTTGAAAACCGTGTTCGATGGCACTTCCGATTAAACGTGTACCAAGCACCTGTAAAGTCAGCCACAATTTTAATCCGCGTGCAGGTCTTGTCAGTTCCATTCCGATATCCCATGTATTTATATGCTCCATGTCTCCCTCTACATCTTTTAAATATTCCGGGTTTACATGGAAACTGTGGAATAAATGTTTAATATCTTTTACTAAAACCATTGCGCAGCCATATGTCTGGAAAAGCCATTTATGTGCGTCCCAACTGATACTGTCCGCCAGTTCTGTGCCTTTTAATAAATGTTTGTATTTTGGGCTGAGCAGAACAGAAGCACCATATGCACCATCAATATGGAACCACATATTGTTGTTGGCACAGATGTCTGCAATTTCTTCGAGGGGATCGATACTTCCCGTATTTGTTGTTCCCGCTGTTCCGATTACCACAAATGGAATCAACCCGTTTTCTTTATCTTTTGCAATCATTTCTTTCAACATATCTGTGTCCATTTGAAATGCAGAGTTCGTTGCAACACTGCGAATACGACTGTTTGGAATACCGATAATGCGAAGCCCTTTTGCCACGGAACTGTGTGTCTGGTCTGAAACATAGGCAACACCAAGATGCAGATTCTCATCATTTAATTTACAGTCGCGTGCCGCCGTAAGTGCAGTAATATTTGCCATAGAACCGCCACTGACAAAAACTCCACCCGGATTTTTCGTAAATCCCACCTGTTCACAGAGCCAGCGTAGAACTTCCTGCTCAATACAGTTTACCATAGGAGCAAGTTTACTTCCTCCTGCATGAATATTATAAGCAGATGTCATAATATCTCCAAGCCACGAAACAGAAGAAGCGGGACCCGGAACAAATCCAAAAAATCTTGGGTGATTTGCATCACCGCGATAGCGGTAAACTTCTTTTGACATTTCTGCAATCACTTCATCTACAGGACGTCCGTCTTTAGAAATACCAATCTGTTTTATTTTTTCAATCTGTCCTTCTGATGTATACCATGTTACTTTTTGGGAATGTATATCATGTTTTTCCGCACAGAACTCATGTACAAAATTTTCGATGGCTTCCTCCAACTGTGCGCTGTTTAAAATATTTTCACTATTTATCATTTTGCAAAACTCCTCTCTTTACTGTCACTGTACAGTAGTGTACACTAAACTTGCATATATGTAAAATTTATATATTTTATAATATATATGATTTTTTTTAATATAGAGAGGTAGTTATGGAATTACGAAATATTAATACTTTTTTAAAGGTGGCGGGAACACAAAATTTTTCTAAGGCAGCAGAACAGTTGGGATATTCGCAGTCTGCCGTGACCGTTCAGATACAGCAACTGGAAAACGAATTGCAGACCCAACTGTTTGAACGTATTGGGAAACGGGTTTATTTAACAGAAAAGGGACAGGAGTTTGTCTCTTATGCCAATGACATTATGCGGGTTACTGATAACGCAAGAGATTTCGCTAAACAAAGTGATATTTTGGAAGGGACACTGCGCATCGGCGGTGTGGAATCCATTTGTACGGCGCTCCTTCCTGATTTGCTCTTAAAATTTTACCAGATCTGTCCCAACGTACAGGTAACAATTAAATCAGGGACAACCAATGAACTGATGGAAATGGCAAAAAGTAATGAACTCGACCTTATCTATACGTTAGATAAAAAAATATTAGGGAGAGAGTGGACCCGTGCAACTATCATGGAGGAGGAGATTGTTTTTGTCACATTGGCGGATAGAACAGAAAACTTTTCAGATAAAGTACCTGTTCAGAAGTTGATTGAAAAACCATTCATTTTGACTGAAATGGGAGCCGCGTATCAATATGAATTGGAAAGACTGCTTTCTGAAAAGGATTTGGAAATCAATCCTATTTTGGAAATCGGAAATACGGAGACAATTATAAATCTGCTGAAAAGAGGAATGGGGGTTTCGTTTCTCCCTAAATTTACGGTGCAAAGGGAACTGGAAAAAAATGTACTTTCACAAGTACGGACAAATTTACCGGGTGTGAAAATGTATAGCCAGTTGTTTTATCATAAAAACAAATGGGTTACGAAACAGATGAGGAATTTTATTGAGTTGGTGAAGGAATAACTTATCTTGAAAAAGAGATTTGCTTGAAGTTCCTCTCTAAAATGTATATAATAATATAGATTGGAATATTTCAATCACATATCAGATGATTATGCAATGTTGAATCGTGTTGTATAATTATGCGCAGTGTTTTTAGTGATGGACATATACTCCAGTTGCTCAAATCGAATTTTTGAGCAAAAACACAAAAAATCAGAAAGGAAATATATGAGAAAATTAGCTTTAGATGATGAAATATTATTAAAAATAGAAAAACCCGCCCGCTACATCGGGAATGAGGTCAACTCAGTGATGAAAGACAAAAATGAGGTGGATATACGTTTCGCCATGTGTTTTCCGGACGTATATGAAATCGGTATGTCACATTTAGGTATTCAGATTCTTTATGATATGTTTAACCGACGAGACGACGTATGGTGTGAACGTGTATATTCTCCATGGGTAGACTTGGATAAAATTATGAGAGAAGAACATATTCCTCTCTTTGCACTGGAGTCGCAGGACGCTGTTAAAGACTTTGATTTCTTAGGAATTACAATCCAATATGAAATGTGTTATACAAATATTTTACAGGTGCTTGACCTAAGCCGGATTCCTCTTTTTGCAAAAGACAGAGGAGAGGAGGATCCGATTGTTATCGGCGGAGGCCCATGTACATATAACCCTGAGCCTTTGGCAGATTTTTTCGACATTTTCTATATCGGCGAAGGAGAAACTGTCTACAACGAACTGCTTGACGCCTATAAGGAAAATAAGAAAAACGGCGGTACAAGACAGACGTTTTTAGAGATGGCAGCAGAGATTGAAGGACTGTATGTGCCGGCATTTTATGACGTGGAATATAAAGAGGACGGTACTATTTTATCCTTTACTCCGAATAACACTCACGCAAAGGAAAAGATTCGCAAACAAATGGTCTCTGATTTAAGCGAAAGTTCATATCCGGTAAAACCTGTCGTTCCTTTCATTAAAGTAACACAGGACAGAGTGGTACTGGAAATTATGCGAGGCTGTATCCGTGGCTGCAGATTTTGTCAGGCAGGTATGATTTACCGTCCGACAAGAGAGAAAAATTTGGAGAAGTTGAAAGACTACGCTTATCAGATGCTTAAAAATACAGGACATGAGGAGATTTCCCTCAGTTCCCTCAGTTCAAGTGACTATACGCAACTGGAAGGACTTGTAACATTTTTAATTGAAGAATTTAAAGGAAAAGGAATTAATATTTCTCTTCCGTCACTGCGAATTGATGCGTTTTCATTAGATGTCATGGGAAAAGTGCAGGATATTAGAAAGAGCAGTCTTACTTTTGCCCCTGAAGCAGGCTCACAAAGACTTCGTGATGTCATTAACAAAGGGCTTACGGAAGAAATTATTTTAGAGGGAGCAGGACAGGCTTTTGAGGGTGGCTGGTCGAGAGTAAAATTATACTTTATGCTGGGGCTTCCTACAGAAACCGAAGATGATATGAAAGAAATTGCACACTTGGCAGAAAAGGTTGCCAAACGCTATTATGAAGTGCCGAAAGAAAATCGAAACGGTAAATGTCAGATTGTTGCAAGTACTTCTTTCTTCGTTCCAAAACCATTTACTCCATTCCAGTGGGCATCTATGTGTACAAGCGAGGAATATATCGGGAAAGCACATATCGTTAATAATGAAATGAAGGCTCAATTAAATAAGAAAAGTTTAAAATATAACTGGCATGAAGCAGATGTAACAGTACTTGAAGGTGTATTTGCAAGAGGCGACAGAAAAGTCGGCAAGGCGCTTTTAGAAGCATATAAGTTAGGCTGTCTATATGACTCATGGTCCGAATATTTTAAAAATGATTTATGGCTGCAGGCTTTTGAAAATACGGGAATTGACATTGGATTTTATAATTTGCGTGAACGTGAATTAGATGAAATTTTCCCGTGGGATTTCATCGACATCGGTGTGACAAAGAAATTCCTTATACGTGAATGGACTCGCGCAATGGAAGGAAAAGTAACGCCTAACTGTCGCATGGGCTGTTCAGGCTGCGGTGCTGCAATTTACGGAGGAGGTGTCTGCATTGAAGGCAAGAATTAAATTTAAGAAATATGGAGTGATGAAATTCATCGGACATCTCGACATTATGAGATATTTCCAAAAAGCAATGAGAAGAGCAGATATTCCAATCGCTTTTTCCGGCGGATACAGTCCACATATGATTATGTCCTTTGCTAACCCTCTTGGAGTGGGTGTGACAAGCGACGGAGAATATTTTGATATCGAACTGACAGAACCGATTGCTTCCGATGTTGCCGTAAAACGTTTAAATGACGTTATGGTTGAAGGAATGGAAATTGTAAGTTTCGTGGAGATTTCTGAGGATAAGAAGAAAACAGGAATGGCAATTGTTGCCGCTGCCGACTATGTTTCCACCGTAAAAAATGGGGAATTGCCGGCAGATTGGAAAGAAAAGGCAAAAGACTTTTTTGCTCAGGACGAAATTATTATTACAAAGAAGACAAAGAAAAGCGAAAAAGAAGTAAATATTAAGCCGATGATATATCAGTTTGAGGTGAGAGAAAATTCTCTGTACTCTTTCGTGGCAACCGGAAGCGTAGAGAATTTAAAGCCGGGACTGGTTATGGAAGCATTCTTAAACTATTTAGGAATAGATTCCTCCTCAATCACATTTTCTCATCATCGGCTGGAAGTATATGCCAATGCCGGATCAGAAGAAAAAAGAGAATTCGTTTCTCTGGAAAGTTTGGGTACAAAAATTGGATCGTAAACTTATCATGACAAAACTACAGGAAAATGTGCTGACTTCCGTTAAGGAGAATGATGAAATAGTTGAACTTCATATAAGCAATACAGAAGATAAATACAGACTTGGAAATATATATATTGGAAAAGTAAAAAAAATTGTTTCTAACATTCAGGCCGCCTTTATCGAGATTGATAAGGGTGTGGAATGTTATTATGATATGACTGAGCACGGCAATAAACCGCTTCGTGTTGGCGAGGAATTGATTGTACAAATCAGTAAGGAAGCAATCAAAACAAAGCAGCCTGCCGTGACAAGAAAAATCAGTTTTACGGGGAAATATTGTGTACTGACTGTCGGTGACAACCGTATCAGTTTTTCATCTAAAATAGATAAAGAAAAACGTGAAGAATTAGGACAATTTATGGAACCGTATCACTCCGAAAAATATGGGTTTATTCTGCGGACAAACGCAAAGGGAGCAGCAGTCTGTGATATTGCAGAAGAAATAAACCGTTTAATTGAGGAATATGAATACATTTTTCGCATTGCTCCTACCCGTGTCTGTTTCTCATGTCTGAAAGAAAATGAAAAACCGTATATTGCAGATTTAAAGAACATTTATCAGGAGGGACTTACGGATATTGTGATTGAAGATAAAGAGATTTACAATCATGTATATTCTTTCTTACAACGGGAACAACCGGAAGATTTAGACAAACTGCGATTATATGAAGATAAGCAACTTCCTCTGGCAAAATTATACAGCATTGAAACTGTTCTGCAAAATGCTCTGAAAGAACGTGTCTGGCTTAAATCAGGTGCATATTTGGTTATCCAGCCTACGGAGGCGTTGACTGTCATTGATGTAAATACGGGAAAATGTATAGGAAAAAAAAGGGACGAAGTTGCTTATTTAAAGATTAATATAGAAGCGGCAAAAGAAGTGGCAAGGCAAATCCGCCTGAGGAATTTATCCGGAATCATTTTGGTTGATTTCATTAATTTGGACGACAAAGAAAAGTGGGAAGAACTGTTAAATTATCTTAAAATACATTTGCGAAAAGATCCTATACAGACTGTTCTCGTTGATGTCACTAAGCTGCAGCTGGTAGAAATCACCCGAAAAAAAGTCCGAAAACCATTACACGAAAATATAAGGGGGTAATTTTGTGGCAAAAAAAGAAACAAAAACGAATGCCGTCCGTATACTGGAAAGAAATAAAATTACATTTGAGATGATGACTTACGAATGTGACGAGTTCATTGACGGTATTCATATCGCTGATAAACTTGGGATTCCACATGAAATTGTTTATAAAACAATTGTTACGGTTGGAAAGAGCAAAGGGTATTATGTGTTTGTTCTTCCGATTGAAAAGGAAATCGATTTTAAAAAAGCAGCAAAATCTGTGGGAGAGAAATCATTGGAAATGCTTCCGTTAAAAGATTTGACTCCGTTGACCGGCTATGTGAGAGGCGGCTGTACTTCCATCGGAATGAAAAAACAATTTCCGACGGTCATCGACCGGTCTGCATTTGAACTGCCTCATATCATTGTAAGTGGCGGTAAATTAGGATTGCAACTGAAATTATCCCCTCACGATTTGGCAAACGTTGTTCGCGCTGAATTTGCAGATGTAATTTTTACATAAGGAGCATTTATCATGAAAAAGACAACTGTAATTTTTGATTTAGGAAATGTCCTTGTCGCATATGACTGGAAGTCTTATTTAAAAACGTTTTCTTTCGACGACAATGTATTTCATACGATTGCGAATGCCATGTTTTTAAACAGCGACTGGGAAGAAGGAGACAGAGGAGCAGATGCTGAACAATGGCTGTCTCTCTTTATTGAAAACGCTCCCGAATATGAGAAAGAAATACGCATGGTTTATGAAAATCTTGAGAAGTGTGTTTACCTTTTCCCGTATACATTAAAATTAATACAATTTTTCAGAAAAAACGGCTACCGTATTCTTTTTCTGTCCAATTACTCGGAATATCTGTATGAGAAGACAAAGGGAACACTTTCATTTATAGAAACGTTTGACGGCGGAGTCTTTTCTTTTGAGGAAACATGTATTAAACCGGATAAACTCATTTATGAACGTCTTCTGGAAAAATACCACATTGCTCCTGAGGAGGCATTATTCTTTGACGACAGAGAAGAAAATGTCAGAGCAGCAGAAGAGTTGGGCATACATGGTATTTTATTTACATCTGAGACCGCTGATAAAATTTTAAAAGGACAAATAGTTTAAATGAAATAAGAGGATATAGAATGAATATATTATTTAACATCAAATTATATATGTCTTTTTGACTATCTTTTTATATCTTCTTAAATGTCCGCAAAG
>ERZ773217.127-NODE-127-length-71058-cov-15.464220_pt1 | contig 71058 bp, 73 predicted proteins | sample MGYA00580995_ERZ773217 | MGnify/ENA primary metagenome ERZ773217 (study PRJEB29015, sample SAMEA2737772) | human gut metagenome | biome: human gut; feature: human-associated habitat; material: faeces | place: China | collected 2012 ...
TCTGATTCACTAAGTTCTACCGTGCAGGTGTCCAACTTGCACTTGCAATTTGCGAAGAAAAAACGAAGCAGGCGGGAACGGAAATGAAGGGCTTTTGAAGATGGGGGCTGCCTGGCCGCACAAGTTGGTTTTTCGTGTTAAAGACGGTTAAAATCGATATTTTCTCGCAATCAAAAAACCGCCATAAAGCGGAAACACAAGACTGCGACTCAGCACAGCGGGCGTGATCTGGAAAGGAGGAGCAAGGGGGCGGGCAGATGGCGTTATTTTGTGCCGCAGGCACAAAATAACGCCGGAACAAAGCGGGCCGAAGGCACGCGGAGTCCACAAAAAAGGACACGACGTATGTCGTGTCCTTTTTTGTGGAGCAGGTGAGGGGAATCGAACCCCCGTGTTCAGCTTGGGAAGCTGACATTCTACCATTGAACTACACCTGCAACTTGATTGCTTGACTACTATAACATAGATGGGAAGAAAAAGCAAGCAAAATTTTCTCTGACCTCTGGTGGGGGGAGGGAGGCACGGCGGAGCAGGATGACTAGGGAGAAGCAGGCAATGGAGGGGGACGCTTTGTACACTTTGTGAGGGAGATTTTTGATTGAAATATGAAAATTTGAGTAGAAAATAGCGGTTTTTCTGCTATGTCAGAAAAAATACACAAAATTTTCGGGGAAAGTATAGTGAATTTTACCCTTGTTTCAAACAGGTAAATTGGTTACAATGTGGTAACAAAAGTAACAAACGGTTGCTTTTGATGTCATTTTTGTTGACATAATTTTGTAACCATAGGAGTGAAGACAATGACACGAAAGCTGTTTTCGCTGACGCTGAGCGCCTTTGCCTTGCTTCTCCTGATGGGAGCTGGTGTGGAGCAGAGCTCTGCCGCTCTTGTGTCTGAGTCCGACGGGACGGCCGCTGAGGCGGCTGTCCGTCAGGTGGACGCGGAACAAGATCAGGAAGCGGATCGGGCGGAGCCGGTGCCTGCGGTGGCGGGGGGAAGTGTCCTGACTCTGGTTGAGAATCTGGACCGGACCCTGACCGTGGACGGCGAGCCGGTATCCACCGAAGTAGGTAAGACACAGCGCAACGGAACGACTTATGTGGCTTTGGTCCCCATGGCTAAGGAACTGGATCCCACCGCGTCGGCGGCCTGGGACGCCGGGAGCCGTACGGTGACCGTGACCAGCGGAAAGCTGACACTGACCGCTGTAGTGGGACAGCAGTATGTGGTGGCCAATGGCCGCTATCTGTATGTTCCGGAGGGCGTTGGGCTGACCGGGAACCGGGTGACGGTCCCACTGTCCGTTTTGACAGAGGCCTTTGACGCGGATCTGAACTGGAATGGGGCCACCGGCACTGTGGCAGTTACCCGCGGAAGCGGTGGGCTGACCCCGGGAAACCAATTCTACAATGAGAAGGACCTGTTCTGGCTCTCCCGCGTGATCTATGCGGAGAGCGGGAATCAGCCCCTGGACGGCAAGATTGCGGTGGGCAATGTGATCATGAACCGCGTGAAGAGCCCTATTTTCCCCAACACAGTGGAGGGCGTGCTGGCTCAGAAGAACCAGTTCACCACCTACCGCTCCGGTAAGCTGGCTGGATGCACCCCAAACGCTTCCAGCGTGGCCGCGGCTAAGCTGGTGCTGGACGGTGCTGTGGTGGAAAAGACCAAGAACGCCCTCTATTTTGACTCTGCCCCCAACAGCTGGGCGGCCCGGAACCGCACCTGTATCGCCGTGATCGGCGGCCACAGATTTTATGCGTGACTGGGAGAAAACTGAATAAACCCCAGAGGGAACCCCTGAAAATTCGCAGTTTGTGAATTTTGGGGGTTTCCTTTTTGCATAAGGATGTATATAATAGAATCACGATCTTATCGCCAGAATGGAGCCAGTTAACGGAGGAGACAGACATGACAAGAGACAATGCCCGCGAGATTGCGGTACATCTGATATTTTCCCTGGGATTCGGGACACAGAGCGCGGACGAGGTGCTGAAAAGCGAACTGAACCGGGAACGCTTTGGCGAGCTGGCCCAGGAGATGCCGATCTACGCCCAGTATCCCAATGAGAAGCAGGAGACCTATATCAAAAACCTGGTCCGGGGCGCCTTTGCCCACGGTCCGGAGCTGGACGACTACATCAGCCGTTATGCGGTGGGCTGGTCCTTTGAGCGGATCCCCCGCATGGCGGCGGCCATCATGCGGACGGCTATGTATGAGATCCTGTATATGCCGGACATCCCCAACGCGGCCGCCATCAATGCGGCGGTGGAGCTGACCAAGCAGTATGAGCCCCAGGAGGTGGCGGCCTTTGTCAACGGGATCCTGGGGTCCTTTGTCCGGGCGGAGTTTCAGGACACGCCGGCCAAGCCGGAGAAGGCGGCGGCCAGGACTGAGACCGCGCCGGAGGCGTGACCGTGCGGGTCTTGGGGCTGGACACCAGCAACTACACCACCTCCTGCGCCGTGTTTGACGGGGCGGGAGGCGTCAACCGGGGCCGGATCCTGGACGTCCGCCCCGGCGAGCTGGGTCTGCGGCAGAGCGATGCCCTGTTTCAGCACGTCAAGCGCCTGCCCGAGCTGCTGAGTGCTCTGGCGGAGGAGACCTCCCTGGAGGCGCTGGGCGCGGTGGGGGCAAGCACCCGCCCGCGGGCGGTGGAGGGCTCCTATATGCCATGCTTCCTGGCGGGAGCTTCCCAGGGGCAGAGCCTTGCCCATGTGCTGGGCGTCCCATTTTATGCCTTTTCTCACCAGCAGGGGCATCTGGCCGCGGCGGCCTGGTCCGCCGGACGGATGGACCTGCTGGACCGCCCTTTCCTGGCTTGGCACCTGTCCGGCGGCACCACGGAGCTGTTGCGAGCGGAGCCGGAGGAGGACGGCGTGGCCGTCCGGGCGGAGATCCTGGGTGGGACGACAGACATCTCCGCCGGACAGCTGATCGACCGCACCGGCGTGCTGCTGGGGCTCCAGTTCCCGGCGGGAAAGTCGCTGGACGCGCTCAGCGGGGAGGCGGACGCCTCCATGAAATACCGGGTCAAGCGGGACGGGCTGCGCTTCTCCCTGTCCGGGATGGAGAACCAGGTGAAGAAGCTGCTGGCGGACGGCGAGAAGCCGGCCAATATTGCCCGATTCGCCATCGACACAGTGACTGATGTGATCCTTCGGACCACCCGGGCGGCCCAGGAGGCATATCCGGGCCTGCCGGTGCTCTGCTCCGGCGGGGTGGCCTCCAACCGCCGCCTGCGGGGCGCGCTGGAGGAGGGCTGCGGCGCGGTCTTTGCCCAGCCTCAGTATGCCGCAGACAACGCCATGGGAACAGCCATCCTCACCTGGCGGGCCCTGGAGCGGGAGGCGGGACGATGAGCGCCCCCCGTCAGGAGCAGACAATCCTCACCCCCAGCCAGGTGGGCCAGTATATCAAGGGTTTCATGGATCGGGACCGGGTCCTGTCCGGCCTGCTGGTGCGAGGGGAACTGTCCAACTATAAAATGTATCCCTCTGGACACCACTACTTCACCCTGAAGGACGGGGAGGGGGCGCTGCGGTGTGTCATGTTCCGGGGGGACGCCGCCTCCCTGCGCTTCCACCCGCAAAACGGGATGCAGGTCATTGCGGCGGGCCGGGTGACGGTGTTCCCACGGGACGGCCAGTATCAGCTCTACTGCGTCCGGCTGACGCCGGAGGGGGCGGGAGATCTGGCGGTGGCCTTTGAGCAGATGAAGGCCCGCCTGCTCCAGGAGGGCCTGTTCGACCGGGCGCATAAGCGCCCCCTGCCGCGGATCCCGGGGCGGATCGCCCTGGTGACCTCGCCTGCCGGTGCGGCGGTACGGGATATGCTCCGGATCCTGGGGGCCCGGTGGCCCATGGCTCAGATCCGGATCCTTCCGGTGCGGGTCCAGGGGGAGGGGGCGGCGGAGGAAATCGCCGCCGCCATCCGGTGGGCCAACCTGCACCAGGCGGCCGACCTGATCATCACCGGTCGGGGGGGCGGCTCCATGGAGGACCTGTGGGCCTTTAACGAGGAGTGCGTGGCCCGCGCGGTCTATGACTCTCAGATCCCGGTGATCTCCGCCGTGGGACATGAGCCCGATGTGACCATCGCTGATTTTACGGCGGATCTGCGGGCGGCCACGCCCTCCAACGCGGCGGAGCTGGCGGTGCCCGACCAGAACGAGGTCTATGCCGCCCTGGCGTCGCTGGGGGCGCGCATGGAGCAGGCGTCCCGTCAGCGGCTCCTGCGGGAGCGCCAGCGGCTGGAGCGCCTGCGGGAGAGCCGGGTCATGGCCGATCCGCGGCGCTATTTTCAGGAGAAGCGCCTGCTGCTGGACTATCAGAGCCGCCGCCTGGGACACGGCCTGTCCGCCAGCGTATCCGGCCAGCGGGAGCGCTTTGCCCGGCTGGCCGCCGCACTGGACGCCCTCAGCCCCTTGAAGGTGCTGGGCCGGGGATACGCCATCGCCCAAAAGAAGGACGGGAGCGTGATCGCCTCGGTCCGGGACGCCTGCCCCGGGGAGCCCTTTTCCCTGCGGCTGTCGGACGGACAGGTGGAATGTGTGGTGTGTGAGCGGAAGACGAAGAACACCTGAGCAGGCCAGACTTTGTCCAAGGATTTGAACTGTTCAGTACCAGACCGTCGCTGGTCTGGAGAAAGGAAGGACCAATGCCCACGAAGAAAAAGCTGGATTTTGAGCAGTCCATGGCGCGTTTGGAGGAGATCGTGGGTCTGTTGGAGCGGGGGGACGCCCCGCTGGAGCAGGCCATGACCCTCTTTGAGGAGGGGGCCGGGATCCTGCGGCAGTGCTCCGCACTGCTGGACCAGGCGGAGCAGAAGGTGACCCTGCTGACGGCGGGACCAGATGGTCAGCCGGAGGAGCATCCCTTCGGAGAGGAGCGCTGAGCATGGAGCAGGATGTGTTCCAACAGAGACTGGAGGAGGACCGGAAGCTGGTGGAGGAGGCGCTGCACCGGGTCTGTCAGGGCTGGAGGCGGTATGCCGACCTGACGGAGGCCATGGAGTACTCTCTGCTGGCGGGAGGGAAGCGGATCCGCCCCGTGCTGGTGCTGGAGACCTGCCGCCTGTGCGGCGGAGATCCGGTCCGGGCGCTGCCACTGGCCTGCGGAGTGGAGATGATCCATACCTACTCCCTGATCCATGACGATCTGCCCGCCATGGACGACGACGACCTGCGGCGGGGCCGTCCCACAAACCACAAGGTGTATGGAGAGGCCACCGCCATCCTGGCCGGCGACGGTCTGCTCACAGCGGCCTTCGGGGTCCTGACCCAGGCAGAGCTGCCGGCGGAGCGGGTGGTGGAGGCTGTGTCCTGCCTGTCCCGGGAAGCGGGGCCGGAGGGCATGGTGGGCGGACAGGTCCTGGACATGGCTGGGGAGGGGAGAGCCCTGACCCGGGGGGAGCTGGAGCAGCTCCAGCAGCTCAAGACCGGAGCCCTGATCTCTGCGGCAGCCGAGCTGGGCTGCATCGCCGCCGGGGGGACGGAGGAGCAGCGCTGTGCCGTCAGAGAATACGCCCGGTGCATTGGCCGTGCCTTCCAGATCCAGGATGATATTCTGGATGTGACCAGCACCGATCAGGAGCTGGGCAAGTCTGTTGGCTCGGACCGTGCCAATGAGAAGAACACCTTTGTCACGGTTCTGGGTCTGGAGCGCAGCCGGGCCCTGGTGGAGGAGCTGACCGGCCAGGCGGAGCAGGCGCTGTCCGGCTTTGAGAGGCCGGAATTTCTCCTGTACCTGGCCCGGGCGCTGGCGGGCCGCAGGAGCTGAGCCGGAGAGGAAAAGGACAAGCGGCCCTGGTAAAGAGGTAAGATACAATGGATCATACGGGCTTTTTGACTGGAAATCTGACACTGGACCTGGCGATCCTGGCCTGGTTCGCGGCCCAGGTGCTGAAAACGCTGTTGCATTGGGTGACCAACCGGAACCTGGATCTGCGGAAGATGATCGGGAGCGGCAATATGCCCAGCTCTCACTCTGCTTTTATCTGTGCCGCGTCGGCCTCCATCGGACAGGTCTGCGGCTGGCGGGATCCCCTGTTTTCCCTGTCGGCGGCCATCGCCTTGGTGGTGATGTATGACGCCTGTAATGTGCGCCGGGCCGCAGGGGAGCAGGCGAAGGTGATCAACTATGTCCGGGAGCACTGGGACGATCTGCCCCAGGAGCTGAAGGGGAAGAAGCTCAACGAGGAACTGGGGCACACCCTGCCTCAGGTGCTGATGGGCGCGCTGCTTGGAACGGCGATCGGGCTGGTCGGGCCCGTGATCTGGTGAGGGCGCGCGGCCAGGAGGAGATGTGAGGGATTCACTTGCAGGAACAGAAGGAAAAAACAGGGCCGCTGCTGGCGGACCTGAGCGACCAGGAGGCCGCGGCGCTGTGCCGGGAGCTCCGGGAGGAGCTGATCCGGGATGTGTCCCGGACAGGGGGGCATCTGGCCTCCAACCTGGGAGCGGTGGAGCTGACTGTGGCTATCCACCGGGTGTTCGATACCAGCCGGGACCGGCTGGTCTTTGACGTGGGGCACCAGTGCTATATCCATAAAATGCTCACCGGGCGGCGGGAGGAGATGGCTGGACTGCGCCAGTACGGCGGGATCGCCGGCTTCCCCAAGCCCGGAGAGAGCGTCCACGACGCCTTCATCGCCGGACATGCCTCCAATTCAGTGGCAGTGGCAGTAGGGATGGTCCAGGCACGGGCCGCCCTGGGCCAGGATTATCAGGTGGCCACCCTCATCGGAGACGGGGCCCTCACCGGCGGCCTGGCCTATGAGGGGTTGTCTAACGGCGGGCAGTGCGGACAGCAGCTGCTGGTTATCCTGAATGACAACGGAATGTCCATTGACCGGAACGTGGGCGCGGTGGCCCGGCATCTGGCGCAGCAGCGCCTGAAGCCCCAGTACCTCAGCTTCAAGCAGGGGTACCGGCGGTTTATGGGAGCCACCTGGCTGGGCCGGAAGATTTACCGGATGACCCATAGCGTAAAAAAGGCGCTGAAGCAGAGCCTCCTGCCGTGCAGTATGTTCGAGAATATGGGATTCACCTACCTGGGACCGGTGAATGGACACGATCTGCCGGAACTGACCAAGACGCTTCGGTACGCGGCAAGCCTGAAGGAGCCTGTCCTGCTCCACGTCAAAACTGTAAAGGGGAAAGGCTTTGCACCTGCGGAGCGTAATCCTGACGCATTTCACGGCGTGTCCCCCTTCGATCCGGAGACGGGCGCGCCCAGAAAATCGGGGGGAGAGAACTTTTCCCGGGTGTTTGGCCGCACGCTGGTCCGCCTGGCCCGGAACGACAGGCGTATCTGTGCCCTGACGGCCGCCATGGTGGGGGGGACCGGGCTGACCGCCTTTGCGGAGGCCTATCCCAAACGCTTTTTTGATGTGGGGATCGCCGAGGGCTGCGCGGCCTCTATGGCGGCTGGGATGGCCAAACAGGGGGCGGTGCCCGTGTTTGCGGTGTACTCCACATTTTTGCAGCGCAGCTATGATATGCTGCTCCATGATATAGCCATTGACGGGCTTCATGTAGTCCTGGCGGTGGACCGGGCCGGCTTAGTGGGGGATGATGGAGAGACCCATCACGGGGTATTCGACGTGGCCTATCTGAACAGCGTTCCTGGGATCACGGTGTATTCCCCCTCCAATTTCACAGAACTGGACCGGATGCTGGAGGCGGCAGTGTGCCGCTACACCGGTCCCGTGGCGGTACGCTATCCCAGAGGGGGACAGGGGTCCTTCCAGGCAGATGCGGGGGATGCCTCCGCCGTGGTCCTCCGCCATGGGACAGACATCACCCTGGCGGGCTATGGCATGGAGATCAACGACCTTCTGGAGGCGGCGGCCCGCCTGGAGGAGGCCGGGATCCAGGCAGAGGTTGTAAAGTGGAATATCATTACACCACTTGAGACAGAACTGTTGATCGAGTCGGTGCGCAAGACGGGCCATCTGTTGGTGGCGGAGGAGTGCGTGGAGCAGGGCTGCGTGGGCGTCCGGGCTCTGGCCGCTTTGGAGGCCTCCGGCACGGCGGCGAAGACTGCGCTGGTCAACTGCGGGACGGGATATGTGCCCCACGGAGCGGTCCCGATCCTGAAAAAAAGTCTGGGACTGGATGGAGCGGGGCTCTTCCGCCGGGCGATGGAGGTGCTGGGCCGTGAAGAATAAAAAGCGGCTGGATGTGGTGATGGTGGAGCGCGGGCTGGCGGAGAGCCGCCAGAAAGCCCAGGCGGTCATCATGGCCGGACAGGTATTCGTAGACGATCAGAAGGTGGACAAGGCGGGCGCTCCGGTGACGGAGGGCCAGAACGTGGAGATCCGGGGCAAGACCCTTCCTTATGTGAGCCGGGGCGGGCTGAAGCTGGAAAAGGCCATGCAGCTCTGGCCCATCGGGCTCCACGGCGCGGTGTGCGCCGACATCGGGGCCTCCACCGGCGGATTTACCGACTGTATGCTCCAAAACGGGGCACAGAAGGTCTATGCGGTGGACGTGGGGTATAACCAGCTGGACTACCGCCTGCGCACCCACCCCCAGGTGGTGTGCATGGAGCGGACCAATGCCCGTTATCTCACCCGGGAACAGATCCCGGATCCTCTGAACTTCTTTTCCGTGGACGTCTCCTTCATCTCCCTCAACCTCATCCTGCCCGCGCTGCGGCCCCTGATGCAGGAGACTGGGGAAGGGGTCTGCCTGGTAAAGCCCCAGTTCGAGGCGGGGAAGGACAAGGTGGGCAAGAAGGGGGTCGTCCGGGATCCGGCAGTCCATCTGGAGGTGCTGGAGCACTTTCTGGAGCACGCCGCCCATGCTGGATTCTCTGTAAAGGATATTACCTTTTCCCCTATCCGCGGGCCGGAGGGGAACATTGAATACTTGGGCTATCTCTCGGTCCGGCAGGGCCCGGCATACAGCGGCGACCTGAGCGCACTGGTGTCGGCCTCTCACGGGGAGTTGAAGGGGGAGTAAGGCATGAGGATCATTTTAAGCTCCAACCCCTACCGGGACCGGGGCCTTCGGACCGCGCTGGAGGCGGACCGGATCCTGCGGAAGGCCGGCGCGGAGACGGTGCTGTGTCTGCCCTTTGTCCCCAAGAAGGGGGAGCGGCTGGATCTGCCCCGTCAGGCGGCCCTCCACAAGCTGGAGGAGGAGCTTCCTAAGGCGGACCTGCTGGTCTGCTTCGGCGGGGATGGGACCATCCTTCACGCCGCCCGGGACGCCACCCTCCACGGGGTGCCCATCCTGGGGGTGAACATGGGCAGCGTGGGCTTCATGGCGGAGCTGGAGCGGACGGAGCTCTCCCTGCTGGTCCCCCTGGCCAAGGGGCACTTTGTGACGGAGGAGCGGATGATGCTGGACATCCGGCTGCTTCGGGGGGAGAAACAGATCAGCCAGGACCTGGCCCTGAACGATGTGGTCTTTTCCAAGGGCTCCATGGCCCGGGTGGCGGAGGTGGAGGTACTGGCCGACCAGGTGATGGTCCAGCGGATCATGGGGGACGGGGTCATTGTCGCCACGCCCACAGGCTCCACCGCCTACTCCATGTCGGCGGGGGGGCCCATCGTGGAGCCGAACTGCCGGTGCATCGTGGTCACGCCCGTGTGCGCGCACCAGCTCAGCTCCCGGGCCATGGTGCTGGATGCCGGCCGGCGGATCACCGTGCAGATGCCCAAGGGGAGCCGGAAGCACCTCTATCTGTCGGTGGACGGGGGCAAGGTGATCCGCGTCACAGCCAATGAGCGGGTGGAGATCACACAATCCCAATGCAGTACGCGGCTGGTCCAGCTGGCGGGCCGGAGTTTTTATCAGGTCACCAATCAGAAGTTAGGAGGGTATGTGCCATGAAGCGTGCGCGTCAGACGGAGATCCTGAACATCATTCAAAGCGTGGATGTGGAGACCCAGGAGCAGCTGCTGGATGAGCTGCGGGCCAGGGGCTATTCCGCCACCCAGGCCACGATTTCCCGGGACATCAAGGAGCTGCGGCTGGTAAAGGAATTGGCCGGCGGCGGCTACCGGTATGCGTCCTCCGACCGGCGGGGCCTGGCGGACTCCGACATCCGGCTTCGGAACATTTTTAAGGAGGGCGTCACCTCGGTGGACGTGGCGCAGAACATCGTGGTGGTGCGGACTATGCCGGGGCTGGCCTCCGCGGCCTGTTCGGCCCTGGACAATATGGACATATCGGGCATGGTGGCCAGCCTGGCGGGGGATGATGTTGGGATTCTAATTATGCGGGATAACGATCTGGCGGAGCAGTTCATCCAGGAGGTCCACAAGCTGCTGAAGTGATCCGCTGTCTGGAAGGAAATGAGGGAGTGCAATGCTTTCCTTGCTGCATATCGAGAATATCGCGCTGATTGAGTCGGCGGACATCCGCTTTGAGGCGGGCTTCAACGTCCTCACCGGCGAGACCGGGGCGGGCAAGTCCATCGTCATCGACTCCATCGGCGCGGTGCTGGGGGAGCGGACCAGCCGGGAGCTGATCCGCACCGGGGCGCGTTCTGCCCTGGTCACGGCGGTGTTCACCGGGGTCCCGCCCCTGGCCTGGCTGGTGGAGAACGGGTTTTCCACCGGCCGGGAGGAGCTGCTGCTCCAGCGGGAGCTTCAGGGGGACGGTCGGAACGTGTGCCGGGTGGACGGCCGGCTGGTCACCGTGGCCCAGCTGCGGGAGCTGGGACGGCAGCTGCTGAACATCCACGGCCAGCATGACGGGCAGCAGCTGCTGGATCCGGCCAGCCACCTGGGCTATTTGGACCGGTTTGGGCGGCACGAGCCGCTTTTGGAGGAATACCGGGCGGCCTATCACAGCTGGCATGACCTGCGGAAGCGGATCACCGCCCTCCAAATGGATGAGGCGGAGCGCTCCCGCCGGGTGGACACGCTGAATTATCAGATCCGGGAGCTGGAGCGGGCCGAGCTGCGTCCGGGGGAGGACGAGGAGCTGGACGCCCGCAGGACGCTGCTGCGCAGTGCCGGAAAGCTGATGGAGGCGGTGCGGATGGCGGAGTTTGCCCTGTCCGGGGACGAGGACAGCGCCGGAGCCTGCGCCCTGGTGGCCGATGCGGAGGGCGCGGTCCAGAGCGTCTCCTCCATCAGTCCGGAGCTGGGGGAGCTGGGAGAGCGGCTCACCGCCCTGCGGTGTGCCGCCGACGACGCGGCGGACAGCCTCCGGGACCTGAGCCGGACCTTCGACTTCTCGCCGGGCGAACTGGACGAGGTGGAGGAGCGGCTGGACCTGCTCTACCGCCTGCGGAAGAAGTACGGTCCCACAGTGGAGGAGATGCTGGCCTATCTGGATCGCTGCCGGCAGGAACTGGATCAGATCCAGTACGCCGATGACACCATCGCCCGCCTGGAAAAGGAACTGGGCAAGGCGGAGAAGGAGGCTCGGAAGCGGGGACAGGCCCTGTCCCAGGCCAGACAGACTTCGGCCCAGTCCCTGAGGGACCGGGTGCAGGAGGAACTGCGCCAGCTGGATATGCCCAAGGTCCGCTTTGAGGTGGAATTTGCCCCCAAGGGCGGGGAGGCCGGGATGGACGAGACCGGGGTGGACGAGATCCAGTTCCTCATGTCGGCCAACCTGGGGGAGGCGCTCAAGCCCATCCAGAAGGTGGCCTCCGGCGGCGAGCTGGCCCGGATCATGCTGGCGCTGAAAAACGTGTTGGCAGAGGGGGACGAGATCGGCAGCCTGGTCTTTGACGAGGTGGACACGGGGGTGTCCGGCCGGGCGGCCCAGAAGGTGGCGGAGAAGATGGCTCAGGTGGCCCAGCACAAGCAGGTGCTGTGCGTGACCCATCTGCCCCAGATTGCAGCTATGGCGGACACCCACTTTGCTGTGAGCAAAGGGGAGCGGGGTGGACGGACCTACACCGCGCTGGAGCGGCTGGACCGGACCCGCCGGCGGGAGGAGCTGGCCCGCCTCATCGGAGGGGCGTCCGTCACACCCGCTCTGCTGGAGAGTGCGGAGGAGCTGCTGGCTCAGGCGGAACAGATCCGGAAACACATGGTCGGAGAGACGCAGTAGACATGAACGCAACAGACACCTACGCTTTTGTGGGTGTCTGCTGTTTTTTCTGGATGGGCCTGGGACGGTGGGGTTCCGGCAAAAAAGAATGGAATTCTTTCTATAAAAATCTTTCATTTTCTGCTGTGGTTTGGTATAATAAAAAACCGTCTATGCCGCCGGACAGAGGACCGGCGGCGAGGGATGGAATGATCCGGGAGAGGAGCGGTCAGTTTGTTTGTATTGCTGTTTCTGCTCTGGCTGGTGCTGAACGGGGGCTGGAGCCTCCAGATCGTGGGGGCCGGGGTGCTGGCGGCCGGCCTTGTGGCCTGGGGCTGCCAGCGGGTGCTTGGTCTGCCCTTCTGGGGCGGGCGGAAGCTCTGGCAGAGGATTTTACGCGCGGTGGGGTATCTGCCCCTTCTTCTGCGGGAGGTGTGGACCGCGAATCTCCAGGTGATCCTCCGCATCCTGTGTCCCGGGCGGCGGAGGGGCGCGCCCCGCCTGAGCTGGGTGGACCCCGGCCTGAGGGAGCCGGGGACGCAGTTCCTGCTGGCCAACTCCATCACCCTGACGCCGGGGACCGTGACGGTGGCGCTCCACCGGGGGCGGCTGTGCGTCTACGCGCTGGATCAGGAGTTCGCCGCGGGGGTCAAGGATTCTGAATTTGTCCGGCGGCTGCGCCGGTGGGAGGGAAAACAGGATGGCTGAGTGTACGCCTGAGCTGCGGGTCTGTTTGAGCACAGCGCTCTGTCTGCTGACTGGGGTCATGCTGGCCTGTCTGGTGCGGGCCATCCGGGGGCCCCGGTATACCGAGCGGCTGGTGGCGCTGAACCTGATCTGCACCGTGGTGGTGCTGATGGTGTGTATCCTGTCCTATCTGCTGGAGGCGGCATATCTGGTGGATGTGGCGATCCTGTACGGGCTGCTGAATCTGCTGGCGGTGGCGGTGCTCAGCCGCATTTCAGGCCGCCGGCACCGGGAGAAGAGGGGGGAGGAGCCATGACGGTGCGGAGTTTCGCGGCGGTGTGTCTGCTGGCCCTGGGCGTGCTGGTGGTGGTGATCGCCGCGGTAGGGATGTTCCGCTTCCGGCGGACGCTGGAGCTGCTCCAGGCCAGCGCGCTGGCGGATACCCTGGGACTGCTGCTGATCCTGGCGGGCCTGGCCCTGCTGTGCGGCTTTACGGTCCACACGGCCAAGCTGGTCCTGCTGGTGGTCATCCTGTGGGCGGTGAACCCGGTGTCCGCCCACCTGATCGCCCGGATGGAGGTCATTACCGGGCTGGGTATGGAGCCGGACCATTTGCAGGAGAAAGGAGAACAGGAACTGTGACTGGATTGGAGTTGCTGCTGTTGTCATTTTTGATCTTCTGCGCTGTGGCCACGGTGTTGTGCCGGCGGCTGGTGTCGGCGGTCATTATTTTTATGTCCTACTCCGCTGTGATGTCCATTTTATGGTTTTTGCTGGAGTCGCCGGACCTGGCCATCACAGAGGCCGCCGTGGGCGCCGGGGTGACCAGCCTGCTGTTTTTCCTCACACTGCGGAAGATCAATGCCCTGAAAGGAATGGAACGGGATGAAGAATGAGACCCGGAACGAGGGCTGGTACGGGCGGTTTCTGCACTGGGCTGGCGGAGAGGAGCCGGACGGCCCGGAGGGGCCGGAGGATCCGGAGCGCCAGGAATTTTTGGAGTATCTGGAGTACATCGAGGCCCACGGGGACATGGAGTTCGGAGCCTATCGCCTGATGCGCTATCGGGAGCGCCGGGAGAAGGGAATGGAGGGCGCGCAGCCCCCAGCGGACCGGCCTGCGGAGCGGCGGGAGGTCCGGCGGCCCGCCCGAAGACGGCGGCCCGGGGCGCTGCGGCGGCAGCTGCGCCTCTACCGGGGACTGAGCGTGTGTGTGATCGCGGTGCTGGCCGGCATTTTTCTGCTGACCGCCGCAGCTCTGCCCAGCTTTGGGGACCCGGAGGCCCCCGCCATGAACGAGGTGGCCCGCCGCTATCTGGAGGACGGCGTGGAGGAGACTGGTGCGGTGAATGCGGTGGCGGGGATGATCCTGGAGTACCGGGCCTTCGACACCTTCGGAGAGTCGGCGGTCCTCTTTGCGGCGGCGGGGAGCACCCTGCTGCTGCTACACAGCCCCCGGCTGCGGGTGCGGACCTTCCGGGGGCCGGATGCGCTGATGTCCCTGCTGGGGCGCGGACTGCTCCCGGCAATCCTGCTGTTTGGGATCTATGTGATCGTCAACGGCCACCTCAGTCCCGGCGGCGGATTTTCCGGCGGGGCCGTGCTGGGCGGCGGACTGATCCTGGCCTCCCTGGTGCTGGGGGAGGAGCGGATGGCACAGCTTCTGTCCACCCGGCGCACCACCCGCCTGACGGTGTTCTGTCTGCTGGCTTATGCGGGGATGAAGGGCTATTCCTTCTTCACTGGAGCCAACGGGGTGGGCTGGGAGATCCCGAAGGGGACGCCTGGGGAGATCCTCAGCGGCGGCCTGATCCTGCCGCTGAATCTGTGTGTGGGCGTCATCGTCGCCTGTACCATGTATACCTTTTATATTCTGTTTTTGGGAAGGGAGGAGTGAGCCATGCTGGAGGTTTTGGTGGAACAGCGGTTTTATGTGACGGCGGTACTGCTGTTCAGCGTAGGGCTTGCCGCCCTTCTGCTCCATCCAAATCTGATCAAGAAGATCATCGGCCTGAATTTGATGGACACGGCAGTGTTCCTTTTCCTGGCGGCTATGGGCTATGTGGACGGAGGGAAGGCCCCCATGGTGGAGCCGGGGGCGGAAGCGGCCGCCTATATCAATCCGGTGCCCGGCGGACTGGTGCTCACCGGGATCGTGGTGGCGGTGAGCACCACGGCCCTGTTTTTGGCACTGACCCACCGGCTGTATCAGAAGTACCACAGCGTCAATTTGGATGTGATCCTGATGCTGGCCCGGAGGGGAACGGAAGAAGAGTGACAGAATAAGTTGACGCAGAAGAGGTGAAAAGGAATTGTCCTTGTCGTATAACATCCCCTTTCTCAGCATCATGCTCACCCTGGTCAGCGGGATCCTGGTCCCCCTGATCCGGCGGGAGGGCGGGGCGCTGCGGCTGATCCGCGGGGTGCAGCTGGGTGTGGCGGGGCTGTCCGCACTGCTGCTGGTGCGTCTGAGCGGGGCGGGGGCCAGCTTCTCCTATCCCATGGGGCATATTCCGGCCCCCTGGGGCAACGAGCTGCGGGCGGGTCCCCTGGAGGCCCTGCTGGCCCTGACCTTCAGCGTAGTGATGCTGCTTTCCCTCAGCGGCGGAGCGGAGGATCTGCGGCGGGACGTCCGGCCGGACCGGCAGGGCTGGTACTGCCTGCTGATGCAGCTGCTGTTCGGGGCGCTGCTGGCCATGGTGTATACCGACGACCTGTTCACCGGCTATGTGTTTGTGGAGATTGCGGCTGTGACCGCCTGCATCGCGGTGGCCGCCAAGGAGAGCGGGCGCTCGGTGGTGGCCGCCATCCGGTATCTGATCTTCAGCTGTCTGGGTTCCGGTCTGGTGCTGCTGGGCATTGCTATGCTGTACTGCATCACGGGACAGTTGCTGTTTTCCGGACTGGAGGAGGCGGTGGCCCGGCTGGTCCAGTCGGGGGAGTACAGCCTGCCTCTGGTGGTGTCCGCCCTGCTGATGACGCTGGGCCTGTCCATCAAGAGCGCCCAGTTTCCCTTTCACGCCTGGCTTCCGGACGCCCATGCCAGCGCCACCACCGCATCCAGCGCCATTCTGTCCGGCCTGGTGCTGAAGGGCTACCTGGTCCTGCTGCTGAAGCTGATCCTGCGGGTGTTCGGTCCGGCGCTGATCGTCTCCACCTATATCGACGATCTTCTCTTTCTGCTTGGGCTGACGGGGATGCTGTTTGCCTCGGTGGCCGCCCTGCGGCAGGAGGAGGTCAAGCGGATGATCGCCTACTCCTCTTCGGCCCAGATCTCCTATATCTTTCTGGCCCTGGGTCTGGGGAGCGAGGCGGGATGGACGGCGGCCTGTTATCAGATCCTGGCCCATGCTATGACCAAATCCATGATCTTCGTGGGTGCAGGGGAGATGATCCGGGCCTCCGGCGGCCACTACTGGGGGGAGCTGCGGGGCGCGGCCCGGCTGGCCCCTCTGGGAGGCGCGGCCTTTACAGTGGGCGGCCTGTCCCTGTGCGGCCTGCCCCTTCTGGCGGGGTTTTCCGCCAAGTACTGCATTGCGGCGGCGGCGCTGGACGCGGAGTGGCAGACTGCGCCCGCCCTGTTTGGGCTGGCGGCCAGCTCTGTGCTGAATGCGATGTACTATATCCCGGCTATTTTGGCCATCTGGGGCCGGGCGCGGGCCAATGAAGACGCACCGCTGGTCTGGATGCGGGGGAATGGGGAGGGCAAGTGTGCCATCCTGCTGTTCCTGGCGGGCAACCTGCTGCTGGGGACCGCCTTTGGGCCTGTCCGCGGGCTGATCCAGCAGGGGGTGTCCCTGTTTTGACTGAACACCCATGACGGAGGAGGAAATTGACCATGTGGAGAGGCTGGCTGCTGCTGCCCATTCTGCTGCCCGTGCTGGGCGGGATCGGCGTGCTGGGGATCCATACCCTGCGGGTGCGCCGGCGGACAGTCTCCCTGCTGCTGGCGGTCCAGCTGCTGGTGGTGGCCGCGGTGTTCCGCATGGAAGGGGAGCCCTTTGTGTTCCTCACCCTGACGGAGGGGGTGCGGTTCGTGCTGCGGCCGGACGCGCTGGGCCGCCTGTTTGCCGAGCTGATCTGCGCGGTGTGGTTCGCAGTGGCCTTTTTTGCCTTTGAGTACATGAACCACGAGGGGCACCGGGAACGCTTTTTCGGGTTCTACCTGCTGACCCTGGGGGCGCTGATGGGGGTGTGTCTGGCGGGCAACCTGGTGACCCTCTACCTGTTCTATGAGATGATGACCCTGCTGTCCGTCCCATTGGTGCTCCATATCGGGACCCGAAAGGCCTTTGACGCCGCCTACCGCTATCTGGGCTTCTCTGTGACCGGGGCGGGTCTGGGACTGCTGGGGCTGTTCCTCCTCCAGGGCTTCTGCACCACAGATCTGTTCACTCCGGGCGGTGTGCTGGACCCGGCGCGGGCGGCACAGGACCGTGGGCTGCTGCTGGCGGTGTTCTTCGTGATGGCGGTGGGCTTCGGCTGTAAGGCGGGGATGTTTCCCCTCCACGCCTGGCTGCCCATCGCCCACCCGGTGGCCCCGGCGCCCGCCTCGGCGGTGCTGTCCGGCCTGATCACCAAAATGGGAGTGCTGGCCCTCATCCGGGTGGCGTACTACCTGTTTGGCTGGCCTTTCCTGGATGGGAGCTGGGCGCAGCGGGCGGTGCTGGTGCTGGCGCTGATCACGATCTTTCTGGGGTCTACCCTGGCTATGCGGGAGGATACCCTGAAAAAGCGCCTGGCCTACTCCACCGTCAGCCAGGTCTCCTATGTGATCTTTGGCCTGATGCTCTTTCACCCCATGGCCCTGGAGGGGGCCCTGTTCCAGGCGGTGTTCCACGCTCTGGCGAAAAATGCCCTGTTTATGGCCACCGGCGCCATCATTTACAAGACCCACCTCACTCAGGTGTCCCAGATGCGGGGGGTGGGCAGCGCCTACGGGATCACCATGTGGTGCTTTACACTGGCCTCCCTGTCCCTGATCGGGATCCCGCCCACCGGGGGCTTTGTGAGCAAATGGCTGCTGGCCGAGGGCGCGCTGTCGGCGGGGGAGGGCTCCCTGGCCTACTGGGGCGTTGGGGTGCTGATGGTGTCCGCCCTGCTGACGGCGGGCTATCTGCTGCCCATCGTGACCGCAGCCTTTTTCCCGGGTGAAAAATTTGACCACCGGGCGGTGATGCGCCAGCAGGATACCTGGCTGATGTGGATCACGCTGTGTGCCCTGACTGCCGCTGTAGTGGTGCTGGGGATGTTCCCCGGCCTGCTGGAGCCGGCGGTCCAGGCGGTCACAGGCCCACTCTTCGGAGGGGCTGCATGAGGAACGAGAGGAGGGAGAACGCGCTGTGCTGATGCTGCTTGCCATCCTGCTGCCCATTGCGGCGGGGGGCGTCCTTCTGGTCTGGCGGCCCCAGGACCCGCGGAGACGCCAGGATTTTGTGGTTGGCTCCGCCTGTGCCGGGGCGGCGGCCGCCCTGACTGCGGTGTTCACGCTGCGGGGGGAAGAGGTATTCCAGCTGCTGTCCCTGGGGGAGCGGCTGTCCATCGCCTTCCGGGTGGATGGGCTGTCCTGTATCTTTGCCGTGCTGGTGTCCGTCCTGTGGCCCCTGGCCTGTCTGTATGCGGCGGAGTATATGAGCCGGGAGGGAGGGGAGAACCGGTTCTTTGCCTTTTATCTGGCCAGCCTGGGGGTCACTTTGGGCATCGCTTTCTCCGCCAATGTGCTGACGATGTACTTTTTCTATGAGCTGCTCACCCTGTCCACCCTGCCCCTGGTGATGCACGCCCTGGACAGCAAGGCGCGGTATGCCGGACGGATCTACCTGACCTACTCCATGTGCGGCGCGGCCCTGGGCTTCATCGCCATGGTGCTGCTGCTGGAGCACGGTGGGATGTTCTTTCAATTCGGTGGGGGCGTCTCAGTTTTAGCTGGCAAGGAAAATACCTTGCGGGCAGCTTATGTGCTTGGATTTTTTGGCTTCGGTGTGAAGGCAGCGGTTTTCCCGGGGCACCGGTGGCTGCTGCGGGCCTCCGTGGCCCCCACGCCGGTGACCGCCCTGCTCCATGCGGTGGCGGTGGTGAAGGCTGGGGTGTTCGCGGTGACCCGCCTGACCTGGTACGGCTATGGGCCGGACCTCATTCGGGGCAGCTGGGCCCAGTACCTGGTCATGGGGGCGGCCATGTTTACCATCGCCTACGGCTCCGCCAAGGCCCTGCGTACCCAGCATCTGAAGCGGCGGCTGGCCTGGTCCACCATCAGCAACCTCTCCTATGTCCTGCTGGGGGTGACCACCCTGACCACGGCCGGCCTGACGGCGGGGATGGTCCACATGGTGTTCCATGCGGTGCTGAAAATCACCCTGTTTTTCTGCGTGGGAGCGGTCCACTATAAGCTCCACCGGGATTTTGTCCCGGATGTGGAGGGCTGCGGCGTACTGATGCCGGTGGTGTTTGGCTCCTTCACCGCGGCGGCCCTGGGCCTGATGGGGGTGCCGCCTCTGACCGGCTTCACCAGCAAGTGGATGCTGGCCACGGCTGCGGCGGGGCTGGGGACCTGGATGGGCTATCTTGGAGCCAGTGTGCTGATCCTGTCCGCGGTGCTCACCGCCCTGTACCTGATGCAGATCGTCCTGCTGGCCTTTTTCCCCAGACAGAACCGGCAGCTCTCCGTCCGGGTGCCCAAGCGGGCCCGGCGGGATCCGGGCCTGAGGATGACGGTGCCCATCACCGCCCTGGCGGCGGGCTCGGTGGCCCTGGGCCTGGGGGCCGGCCGTCTGGCCGGGACAGTTGCCGCCCTGCTGGGATAAAAAGGGCGGATCCTGTGAAAGTGAGGGGAAGGAATGTCCCAGTTTCTGCTGTTCCCGGTCTTTTTTCCGTTTCTGGCCGGGCCGTTTGCCTATTGGATCGGGTGCTGGTATGAGAAGGCGCGGAACACCTTTGTGATGTCTGCGGCCGCGCTGGAGCTGTTTCTGGTGCTCACTCTTTGGACCAAGCCGGAGCTGGCCCAGGCCACTGCGGTGGTGGAGGGCTTCTGCGGCATGGGGATCCAGCTGCGCGCAGGGGGCTTTCACACCCTGATGGCCCTGCTGACGGCGACGGGCTGGATGGCGGCCACGGTGTTTTGCCGGGAGTACATGATTCACGTCCATAAGCGGAACCGGTTTTATCTCTTCTGGCTGATGACCCTGGGAGCCACCATGGGGGTGTTCCTGTCCGGCGACCTGTTTACCGCTTTCCTCTTTTTTGAGGTCATGTCCTTTACGTCCTTTGTGCTGGTGATCCAGACGGAGGAGTATCCCGCTTTGAAGGCGGGGGAGACCTATCTGGCCGTGGCGGTCATCGGCGGACTGGCGGCCCTGACGGGGCTGTTCCTCCTGTACCGCCAGCTGGGCACCTTGTCGCTGGACGCCATGGCGGCGGCCGCCGCCGGGGCGGAGGACCGGGGGCTGCTCTGGGTTGGCGGCCTGCTGGTGCTGGTGGGCTTCGGGGCAAAGGCGGGGGCGTTCCCGCTGCACATCTGGCTGCCCACCGCCCACCCGGCGGCCCCTGCGCCGGCTTCGGCGGTGCTGTCCGGCGTCATCACCAAGACGGGGATATACGGGGTCCTGGTGCTGTCCACCACCGTCTTTCTCCATGATAAGCAATGGGGGATGCTGCTGGCCGTGCTGGGCGCTGTGACCATGGTGCTGGGGGCGGTGCTGGCGGTGCTGTCCGTGGACTTGAAGCGGACCTTGGCCTGCTCTTCCATCTCTCAGATCGGGTTCATCCTGGTGGGGACCGCCATGCTGTGTCTGCTGGGGGAGCACAACGCCCTGGCAGTGGACGGGACCATCCTGCATATCCTGAACCACTCGCTCATCAAGATGGTCCTCTTCCCGGCGGCGGGGATCATCCATCTCACCACTCATTCCTTTGATTTGAACGACATCCGGGGGTTTGGACGAGGAAAACCCCTGTTGGCTCTGGTCATGGGGATGCCCATGCTCAGCCTGGCGGGCGCGCCTGGGCTGAACGGCTATGTCAGCAAGACCCTGCTCCACGAGAGCATCGTGGAATATATCCATCTTGCAGGGGAGGGGGCGGCGCTGTTTCAAGTGCTGGAGGCCCTGTTCCTGTTCAGCGGCGGCCTGACCATGGCCTATATGCTGAAGCTGTTTATCTGCCTGTTTCTGGAGCGGAACGCCCTGCCCGAGGAGGTCCTGGCCCGGAAGTGGCGGCAGGAGGGGGAGCACTACGTTGCCCCGGCCTCGGTGGGGGTCCTGCTGGCCTATCTGCTGGTGATGCTGCGCTTTGGGACGGATCCCGGCGCGGCTATGGACCCCATCGCGGCCTTTGCCCGGGATTTTCTGGGGGGGACGGCCCCCGCCCATGCGGTGGACTACTTTGCCGCAGTCAATCTGGAGGGGGCGGCGGTCTCCGCGGCCATAGGCGCGGGGGTCTACCTCCTGGTGGTTCGCACCCTGCTGATCCGGCGGGGCAGATATGTGGATCCCATCCCGCCCTGGCTGGATCTGGAACGGGGACTGTACCGTCCGGCCCTGCGGTTTCTGGCCCAGACAGCCATTGTTTTGGCGACATTGGTTGACCGGCTGGGTCCCCGGCTGCTGTTCCACGGGATCCCGTGCCTGTTCCAGCGCCTGCGCCTGTGGTGGACCGGGACTCGGGACCAGCTTCTGCTCCTGTTGACCGGAGAGGTCTATTCCCCCCGCCCCACAGTGGAGCAGGCGGCGGACGACTTTCATTTCGCCCGGTATGAGGACGAGCCCCGCCGTCTGGTGGGCTTCACCCACTCCCTGGCATTCGGCCTGCTGCTCACCGGGCTGGGCCTGGTCTTCGGCCTGCTGTTCATTCTGCTGCACTGAGCGCGGTCCCCTTACAGCTCCTTTCGGATCTGACGCAGTGCGTTTTTCTCCAGGCGGGAGACCTGGGCCTGGGAGATGCCGATCTCCTCAGAGACCTCCATCTGGGTCTTGCTGTGGTAGAAACGCATGGACAGGATCTTTTGCTCCCTGGGGGTGAGGCGGGAGACCGCCTCCTTCAAGGCGATGCGCTCCAGCCACATCTCGTCGGTATTTTTGCTGTCCTTCACCTGGTCCATGACGCAGACGGTGTCCCCGCTGTCGGAGTAGATGGGTTCATACAGGGAGACGGGCTCCAGGATGGCGTCCAGGGCAAAGACCACGTCCTCACGCTTGATGTCCAGGATCCGGGCGATCTCGTCCACCGTAGGCTCCTTTTGGTGCTTGGCCAGATAGGCCTCCTTGGCCTGGAGCACTTTATAGGCGGTGTCCCGCATGGCGCGGGATACCCGCATCGTGCTGTTGTCCCGGAGATACCGGCGGATCTCTCCCACGATCATGGGTACGCCATAGGTGGAGAAGCGCACATCCAGGTCGGTGTTGAAGTTATCAATGGCCTTGATCAGGCCGATACACCCCACCTGGAACAGGTCGTCCACATTCTCCCCGCGGTTGGAGAATTTATGGATCACCGACAGAACCAGCCGCAGATTGCCGGCGATCAGCTCTTCCCGCGCCTGCCGGTCCCCGGCCTTGGCCCGGCGGAGGAGCGCCTGGGTCTCTTCATTTTTCAGCACCTTCAGCTTAGCGGTGTTGACACCACAGAGCTCCACTTTGTTTTGCATCCTTCAAAAACCTCCTGCCCGGGTAACGCTGTACTTCCAGTATCTCCCGGACGGGAGGTTTCATACTGTCCCGGCTGCCGGATATTTTTTTATGTCAGACCGGTTTCGATGGATTTCTTATGGAGGGCAGTGGACTATCCAAGGGCCACGTCCAGGATCATCATGATCAGGAAGCCGGCCATGACGCCGAAGGTGCCCCCATGGGTCTCATGGTCGTGGCGAAGGTTGGCCTCTGGAATGAGCTCCTCCACCACCACATAGAGCATAGCTCCGGCGGCAAAGGAGAGCAGCCAGGGCATCAGTGGCTGGACGGTCCCCGCGGCCAGGACGGTGAGCAGGGCGGCAATGGGCTCTACGATGCCGGAGGCGGCGCCCATCAGAAAGGCCCGGGCGCGGCCCATGCCGGCCTGCCGCAGGGGGAGGGAGATGGCGGCGCCCTCGGGGAAGTTCTGGATCCCGATGCCCAGGGCCAGGGCCATAGAGGCAGGGAGCAGGGTGATGTCCGCCTGGGCAGCCAGGGCGAAGGAGATGCCCACGGCCATCCCCTCGGGGATGTTGTGCATGGTGATGGCCAGCACCAGCAGGGTGTTCCGGCGGCCGCGCTCCCCGGACCCGCGGTCCAGAAGCTCCGGCGTGAGGTGGGGGAGCAGAACGTCCATCCCGGCCAGAAAGGCGATGCCCAGGACGGAGCCCCCCGCCGCGGGGAGCCAGCCGGTGCCGCCGGCGGCCTGCGACTGTTCGATGGCGGGGATCAGGAGCGACCACATACTGGCGGCGATCATCACGCCGGCGGCGAAGCCCAGCATGATTCGGTGCAGTCCGGCGCTGGCCGTCCGGCGGAAGAGAAAGACGGTGGCCGCCCCCAGGGCGGTCATCAAAAAGGTGAAGCCGCTCCCGCCGGCGGCCCATAGAAGTGCTTGTGTCAACATGAGGTTCCTTTCCCGGCGCGGCGGCGGTCTGCTCAGCCCTCCCATCTGGGAAGAGGGGGAAAAACGCCCGGAGACCTTCCGGTCCGCACCGCTGTAATGAGGCTGTGCCGGTTCAGCCTATGAGGGCGGGGGAGAGGGGGTGCGGGGTCCCGGAAAAAAATTTGCCGGACCCACTAGGCAAAAGGGGAGAATTATATTAAAATAGAAAAGAACGAAGTTTGAAAAAACACGCAAGGAGGGAATTCGGGTGGAAAATCCGAAGTATAAACGTGTGCTGCTGAAGATCAGCGGCGAGGCTCTGGCCGGGGACGCGACCCGGGGGCTGGACTTTAATGTGATCGGCCAGGTGTGCGACGTGGTCAAGCGCTGTGTACAGCTGGGCGTGCAGGTGGGCATTGTCGTGGGCGGCGGCAACTTCTGGCGCGGAGTCAAGGACGGCGGGGACCGGATGGTCCGGGTCCGGGCTGACCACATGGGGATGCTGGCCACCGCCATCAATGCCCTGGCTGTGGCCGATGTGCTGGAGCAGAAGGGCGTGGAGGTCCGGGTGCAGACCGCCATTGAGATGCGCGCCATGGCGGAGCCCTATATCCGCTCCAAGGCCATCCGCCACCTGGAGAAGGGCCGCGTGGTCATCTTCGGCTGCGGGACCGGGAACCCCTTCTTCTCCACGGATACGGCGGCGGTGCTCCGGGCGGCGGAGATCGACGCCGATGTGATCCTGCTGGCCAAAAATATCGACGGCGTGTACTCTGCAGACCCCAGGAAGGTGCCCGACGCGGTGAAGTACGATTCCATCACCTATTCGGACGTGCTGGCCCAGCGCCTCCAGGTCATGGACTCCACCGCCACCTCGCTGTCTATGGACAATAAGATCCCTGTGCTCCTGTTTGCCCTGAAGGACCCGGAGAACATTCTGCGGGCTGTGATGGGTGAGAAGATCGGTACGATTGTCCAGGGCTGAGTCCCCGGACAGGAAAATCAAACGGAAAGGAAGATCAGACCAATGAGCGCCGAGACAAACGTGTATGATCAGAAAATGCTGAAGACCATCGAGGTCGTCAAGTCCAACTTTGCCTCCGTCCGGGCGGGCCGGGCCAACGCCGGTGTGCTGGACCGCATCACCGTGGAGTACTATGGAACGCCCACCCCCCTGAATCAGGTGGCCGCGATCTCCTCCCCGGATCCCCGGACGCTGGTGATCCAGCCCTGGGACGGAAGCCTGCTGAAGGCCGTGGAGAAGGCAATCCAGACCTCCGACCTGGGCATCAACCCCCAAAACGACGGGCGTGTGGTCCGCCTGGCTTTCCCGCAGCTGACGGAGGAGCGCCGCAAGGATCTGACCAAGCAGGTGCGTAAGTACTGTGAGGAGGGCAAGGTTGCCCTTCGGAACATCCGCCGGGACGCCATGGAGGACTTCAAGAAGAAAAAGAAGGCCGCCGAGATCACCGAGGATGACCTGAAGCAGCTGGAGAAGGAGCTTCAGGATATGACCGATAAGCACTGCAAGGACATCGATGAACTGACGGTCAAAAAAGAGCAGGAGCTGATGGCTGTCTGACACACAGGGACCTCCGGCGGGCCGGAGGCTTGGGGTGCGGGATGCTGGGGCCCACTGGGTCCGGGCGTTCTGCACCCCCCTGTGTGTGGTGGGGGCCGCAGGTCCCCGGCAAGATCACACTGCGGAGTTTTTGACTGTCTGGAAGGATCATATTATGCTCTTTTTTAAACCAGCGGAGGAGGCCCAGGCGGATCTGACCCGCCTGCCCCGCCATATCGCCGTCATCATGGATGGGAACGGCCGTTGGGCCAGAAAGCGGGGCCTGCCCCGCACCGCCGGACACGCCGCCGGGGCGGAGACCTTCCGCACCATTGCCACCTACTGCAAGGAGATCGGTCTGGAGTACTTAACGGTATACGCCTTTTCCACCGAGAACTGGAAGCGCCCGGCGGAGGAGGTGGGGGCCATTATGGGGCTGCTGAAAAAGTATCTCCTGGAGGCCATCGGACAGATGGAGCGGGACCGGGTGAAGATGGAGTTTTTCGGGGACCTGTCCCCGCTGCCTCAGGAGCTCCGGGACCTGTGCCAGCGCACCCGGGAGATCTCCACCCACTACGAGGGGTGTCAGGTCAACATCTGCCTCAATTATGGAGGCCGGGATGAGCTGCTGCGGGCCGCCCGTGCCTATGCCCAGGAGTGTCTGGAGGGGAAGGCGGACCCCAACCATCTGAGTGAGGCCCAGTTCTCCGGCTATCTGTTTTCCCGGGGGGTGCCGGACCCGGATCTCATCATCCGGCCCAGCGGAGAGCTGCGGCTGTCCAATTTCCTGCCGTGGCAGTCCGCCTATTCGGAATTTTATTTCACAGACGTGCTGTGGCCCGACTTCTCCAAGGAAGAGCTCCACCGGGCCATCGCGGCCTATCAGAGCCGCAGCCGCCGATTTGGAGGTGTATGATTTGGTCACACGGATCGTTGTATCAGTGGTGCTGGCCCCGCTCTTTTTTGTGATCCTGTTTTTCCTGCCTCCGGTGTATCTGGCGGTGCTGATGGCCGCCATCTGTGCCCTGGCCTCCTATGAGCTGCTGCGGGCCACCGGCGTGGCCCATCACAACGGGCTGTATGGCTTCACGGCCGCGGCCGCGGCAGCCATCCCCCTGGGGCAGTGGCTGGGGCGGGGGGCCCTGGTGGCAGGGATCGCCGCTGTGCTCCTGGTGGTCACACTGTTTTACATCGCCATCCGGCTGTACGATGAGGAGCAGGCCATCCGGGTGGAGGACGTGCTGCTCTGCTTCTTCGGCGGGCTGATGATCCCCATGGCCCTGTCCACTCTGGTGGTGCTGAAGGGGATGGAGCATGGCCGCTACCTGGTCCTCCTTCCGGTGCTCTGCGCATTCCTGACGGACGGAGGGGCCTATTTTGCCGGGGTCTTTCTGGGAAAGCACCGGGGGATCACCAAGGTCAGCCCCAATAAATCCCTGGAGGGATACATTGGCGGGATCCTGTCCGGCGCGCTGTTCCTGCTGCTGTACGGGGTGATCCTGCGCCAGTTCGCGGGGCTGGAGGTCTCGCTTCCGGTGATGGCGGTGTACGGTCTGCTGGGCAGCGCGGTGACCGAGCTGGGCGACCTGTCCTTCTCCCTGATCAAGCGGCAGTTCGGCATCAAGGACTATGGGAATCTTCTTCCGGGGCACGGCGGGATGCTGGACCGGTTCGACTCTATGACCTTCGCGGCCCCCACGCTGCTTATTCTGGTGACGCTGCTGCCGGCGTTTTGAGCGCTTCACAGGGAGCCCTGTTCCTGTCCGTCCATGTGTATAGGAAGGGATTTTGATATGAGCAAACGAATTTCGATCTTAGGTTCCACAGGCTCCATCGGGCGGCAATCATTGGACGTGATTGCCGCCTGCGGCATGGAAGCGGCCGCTCTGACGGCCAACTCCAACGCGGCGCGGATGGAGGAGCAGGTTCGGCAGTTCAAGCCGGAGCTGGCGGTTATGATGGATGAGCGGGCGGCGGCCGACCTGCGGATCCGGTTGGCGGACACCCCGGTGCGGGTGGCCTCCGGCATGGAGGGCCTGCTGGAGGCGGCGGAGCTGCCCTCCGCCGATACGGTGCTCACGGCGGTGGTGGGGATGATCGGGCTGCGGCCCACCATGGCCGCCATTCGGGAGGGCAAACGCATCGCCCTGGCCAACAAAGAGACCCTGGTATGCGCCGGACAGCTGGTAATGGAGGAGGCGCGGGACTTCGGCGCGGAGATCCTGCCCGTGGACTCGGAGCACTCTGCGCTCTTTCAGTCCCTCCAGGGCTGCCGGGACCGGGGGGAGGTCCGGCGTCTCATCCTCACCTGCTCCGGAGGACCGTTTTTCGGAAAGACACGGACTGAACTGCAAGGGATGACAAGGAAAGATGCTTTGCAGCATCCAAACTGGTCCATGGGGGCGAAGATCACCATTGACTCGGCTACGCTGATGAACAAGGGGCTGGAATTTATCGAGGCAATGCACCTGTACCAGGTGCCGCCGGAGAAAATTTCCATTGTGATCCACCGGGAGAGTATCATTCACTCCCTGGTGGAATACTGTGACAATGGAATGATTGCCCAACTGGGCGCCCCGGATATGCGCCTGCCCATTCAGTACGCTCTGACATGGCCCAGACGGACTGCGGGACCGGCTGATCCTCTGGATCTGTGCAGCTGCGGCCCGCTGACCTTTGCCCAGCCGGATCTGGATACCTTCCGCTGTCTGGACCTGGCCCTGAAAGCGGCCCGGACCGGGGGAACGGCGGGGGCCATCCTCAACGGGGCCAATGAGGCTGCGGTGGCCCTCTTCCTGGAGGACCGGATCGGCTTTTTGGAGATCGCGGACCGGGTAGCCCTGGCTCTGGACCGGGTCCCGGTGATCCAGGAGCCCTCCATGACCCAGATCCTGGAGGCGGACCAGGCGGCCCGGGAGGCCGTCCTCAGCGCCTGACAGGGGTTGGAATTTGAATCGTGTGGGAGGTCCTATGCTCTACATCATCTTAGCTGTCCTTATGTTTGGACTGCTCATCGCGGTCCATGAGTTCGGCCATTTTGCCTCCGCAAAGCTGTTTGGGATCCAGGTCAATGAATTTTCCGTTGGCATGGGACCGACTCTTTTGAAGAAACAAAAAGGGGAAACACTTTACAGTCTCCGTGCTCTGCCTATTGGCGGCTTCTGCGCTATGGAGGGGGAGGATGAGAAGTCCTCCAATCCCCGGGCCTTTGGCAACGCGGCGGCCTGGAAGCAGCTGGTGGTGCTGGCCGGAGGAGCGGCAATGAATTTCCTCACCGGTCTGCTGATCCTTCTGATCCTCTACGCCCCGGTCCAGGGATTTCGGATCCCGGTGTACAGCGGTGCGGAGCCGGGCTACGGGGCGGAGGACTGCGGGCTTCAGCCGGGGGACCGCTTTCTGTCGGTGGATGGACACAGAGTCCTGGTGTATGGAAACGTACCCCTCTATTTAAGCCGTGCAGGGGACCGTGTGGACCTGATGGTAGAGCGAAATGGGGAGAAACTCCGGCTGGATGGGGTGTACCTGCCCTACCAGACCCGGGTGGATGAGAACGGGAACAAGACCCAGCGCCGGGGGATCAACATCGGCTGGGAGGTGGACCCGCCTACAGTGGGCAACAAGCTTCATTACACCTGGAACACTGCGGTGGACTATGTCCGCACGGTGTGGCTCAGCCTTGGAGAGCTGGTCCGGGGGGCGGTGGGCCTGCGGGATCTGTCCGGCCCGGTGGGGATCGTGAATACCATGTCTCAGGTGGGGAGCCAGTCGCCCACAGCCGCGGACGCGGCCCGCAGCCTGCTGGACCTGGCCGCCCTGATCGCGGTCAACCTGGCGGTGATGAACCTGCTGCCGCTGCCGGCGCTGGACGGCGGACGGATCTTTTTCCTGCTGCTGAATGGGGTGCTGTTCGCCCTGTTCCGAAAAAAGATCCCGGCGAAGTATGAGGGTTACGTCCACATGATAGGGATGGCGGGCCTGCTGGCCCTCTCTCTGGTGGTGACCTTCAGCGACATTGGAAAGCTCTTCGGCATCTGAGTTGCCGGAGCATGGCAGCTGTTTGGAAAGGAAGGGATTGCAGTGACCAAGCAGATCATGGTGGGCGGGGTCCCGGTAGGGGGCGGAGCCCCGGTGACCATCCAGTCTATGACCAATACCCGCACCGACGATGTGACAGCCACTTTGGAGCAGATCCGGAGACTGGCCGCCGCGGGCTGTGAGATTATCCGTGTGGCGGTGCCTGACCAGGCGGCCGCCCGCGCGGTTGGGAAAATCAAGGAGGAGAGCCCTATCCCTGTGGTGGTGGACATCCACTTTGACTACAAGCTGGCCCTGGAGGCTATCGCCGCCGGGGCGGACAAGGTGCGCATCAACCCGGGGAACATCGGGAGCGAGGACCGGGTGAAGGCGGTGGCCGACGCCTGCCGCCAGCGGAACATCCCCATCCGGATCGGGGTCAATGGAGGCTCTTTGGAGAAAGAGATCCTGGCTAAGTACGGCCGGGTATGCCCCGAGGCTATGGTGGAGTCCGCCTTTGGACATATCCGCCTGCTGAACAAGTTCGACTTTGACGACATCTGCATCTCCCTGAAATCCTCCAGCGTGCCAATCACCATGAAAGCCTATCAGCTGATGAGCCAAGAAAGTAATTATCCTTTACACATTGGAGTGACGGAGGCGGGGACGGTCCGCATGGGGACGCTGAAGTCCGCTGTGGGGATCGGTGGTCTGCTGGCTATGGGAGTCGGGGACACCATGCGGGTCTCCCTGTCCGCCGACCCGGTGGAGGAGGTGTATGCCGCCCGGGACATCCTACGGGCGGCGGGCATCCGCCGTGAGGGGGCGGAGCTGGTGTCCTGTCCCACCTGCGGGCGGACCCGCATCGACCTGATCGCGCTGGCCGGGCAGGTGGAGGAGCGGCTGAAAACAGTGGACAAGCCCATCACTGTGGCGGTCATGGGATGTGTGGTCAACGGCCCCGGCGAGGCCAGCGCCGCCGATTGCGGCATCGCAGGCGGCGTGGGGGAGGGCCTGCTGTTCAAGAGGGGGCAGATCATCAAAAAGGTCCCCCAGGATCAGCTGGTGGACGAGCTGTTTGCCCTGATTGAGACTCTGTAAAAGGGGCGAAGAAGCGGCCCGCTGGCCGCTGTGATGGAGAAGATTTGAGGAGACGCATAGGGTTATGTCCAAAAAGATCCCGTTTTTAGAGATGTTTGCCGCCCTGACACAGTGGGCGGAGTTCGTCAACGCCATGGAGGGCTGGGTGATCACTGAGGCATCCATCGACCGCTCCAGCCGCAGTGCGGTGGTGACAGTGGAGGGGGCCGCCGGTGCCGGGCCCAACCTGGTCGTCCAGGCGGAGGAGACAGTGGCCCGGTGTTATGGACTAAACTCTGTAAAGCTGAATTGCATTACAGATAAAAAGGAACCGGAGCGTGCGGAACCCGCTGAAGCAGCCCCAGCGGAGGAGCAGCCCCAGCCGGATGCCGGGGCAGGAGCGCCCGCAGCGGAGGAGGACGCCTTTGCCCGTGCGGAGGCCATCCGGGCGGCCGCCCTGAAAAAGGTCCGGACAGCCGTGCCGGCTTCCGGCAAAGGCAAGGGCGGAGGCGAGAAGCGGGGCAAGGGCCGTGCCATCTATGGGAAACCCATCAAGCGGGCCCCAGTCCCCATCGGGGAACTGGAGTTGGATATGGGCATGGTGGTGGTGGAGGGCGATGTGTTCGCTGTGGACCACCGGGAGCTGAAAAAGCGGGGGGCCTGGGTGACCGCCTTTGACATCACCGACTACACCGGCTCCATCCGGGTCAATAAATTTTTCCCCGGGGACGAGGGTAAGATCCTGGTGGACGGAGTTAAAAAGGGGATGCGCCTGCTGGTCCAGGGGCGGCTGAACATGGACCGCTTCTATGGCGACATGGTACTGGAGCCGGTGGCCGTGATGGCGGCGGAGCAGCACGTGCGTATGGACAACGCCCCGGAGAAGCGGGTGGAGCTCCATCTGCATACCAATATGTCCGCCATGGACGCCCTGACAGCGGTGGGCTTCAAGACAGACTCCACCATTGGCACCGACAAGAATGTGATCAAGAGGGCGGAGGCCTGGGGACACCCGGCCATCGCCATCACGGATCACGGCGTGGCCCACGCCTTTCCCAACGCCAAGCACTCGGCCAAGAAGATCAAGGTGCTCTTCGGTGTGGAGGCCTATTACATCAACGATGTGGACGACCGGGTGGTGGTCCATGGACAGACGGACGCCCTCTTTTCGGATGAGATCGTCTGCTTTGACATCGAGACTACCGGCCTGAATAAAAAGTACGAGGTCATCATCGAGATCGGCGCGGTGGTGCTGAAAAACGGGGAGATCACCGACCGCTTCAACACCTTTGTGTCCCCCGGCCGCATCCTGAGCCCGGAGATCATCCATCTCACCGGCATCACGGACGAGATGCTGGAGGGGGCCCCCTCTCAGAAGGAGGCGCTGGAGGCCTTTCTGGCCTTTGCTGGGGACCGGCCTCTGGCGGCCCACAACGCCGATTTTGATATGGGCTTTATTGCTGCGGGATGCCGGAAATATGGGATTCCCTTCCACAACCCCTCGGTGGACAGCCTGATCCTGGCTCAGAACCTGCTGCCGGAACTGGGCAAATACAAGCTGGACATCGTGGCGGAGTATCTGCATCTGCCCGCCTTCAACCACCACCGGGCCAGCGATGATGCAGCCACTGTGGCCTATATGCTGCCCCACTTTTTCAAAAAGCTGGAGGAGATGGGGCTGCGTACCCTGGGGGAGATCAATCCCGCCATGCCCAAGCTGCGCCGTGGGGGTGGGAAGCTGCGCCGGAAACCCAAGCATCTCATCGTCCTGGCCCAAAATCAGACGGGGCTGCGCAACCTTTATAAGCTCATCTCCCTGTCCCAGCTGGAACACTTCAAGCGCTACCCCATCATGCCCAAGTCCCTCATCAACGAGAACCGGGAGGGCCTTATCATCGGCTCAGCCTGTGAGGCGGGAGAGCTGTTCCAGGCGGTGGTGGACGGAAAGGACTGGGATGAGCTCAAACGCATCGCCTCCTGGTACGACTACCTGGAGATCCAGCCCCTGTGCAACAATATGTTCATGCTCCGCAAGGGAATCGTGAAAAGTGAGGAGGAGCTGCGGGACTTCAACCGCACCATCGTCCGCCTGGGGGAGGAGATGGGCAAGCCGGTGTGCGCCACCGGGGACGTCCACTTCCTGGACCCGGAGGACGAGGTCTACCGGCATATCCTGCTGGCCTCCAAGGGCTTTGAGGATGCGGACGAGTCCCTGCCCATCTACTTTAAAACCACGGAGGAGATGCTCCAGGAGTTTGCCTATCTGGGGAAGGAGAAGGCCCGGGAGGTGGTGGTGACCAACACCAACCTCATCGCCGACTGGTGCGACCCCATCGACCCACTGCCCCAGGGGCTGTTTGCCCCCAAGCTGGAGGATTCCGACGGGGAACTGAAGCGGCTGGTGTGGGGGAAAGCTCATGAGCTTTACGGAGAAAATCCCCCCAAACTCGTCACCGACCGCATCGAGGTGGAGCTGGGCGACATCATCCGGTGCAAATACGATGTGATCTATATGTCTGCCCAGAAGCTGGTGCAGAACTCCCTGGAGCACGGATACCTGGTGGGCTCCCGGGGATCAGTGGGTTCTTCTCTGGTGGCCTTCATGTCAGGCATCACCGAGGTGAACTCCCTGCCTGCCCACTACCGCTGTCCCAACTGCAAGCACTCCGACTTCGACTATGCCCGGGACCCCGCCCATACCTACGGCTGCGGGGCGGATATGCCGGATGCGGTGTGCCCTGTGTGCGGCACGAAGTATGTGAAGGACGGCTTCAACATCCCCTTCGAGACCTTTTTGGGCTTCGGGGGCGACAAGGTGCCCGATATCGACCTGAACTTCTCCGGCGAGTACCAGGCCAATGCCCACCGCTATACCTTCGAATTGTTCGGCCAGACCCATGTGTTCCGGGCGGGGACCATCGGCGCGGTGGCGGAAAAGACGGCCTTCGGCTATGTGAAAAAGTACCTGGACGAGCGGGGGAGGACCGTCTCCAAGGCGGAGGAGAACCGCCTGGCCATCGGCTGTACCGGGGTCAAGCGCACCACCGGCCAGCACCCCGGCGGCATGGTGGTCATCCCCCAGGATAAAGAAATCTATGACTTCTGTCCGGTCCAGCACCCCGCCGATGACCCCAACACGGACATCGTCACCACCCACTTTGAGTACCACTCCATGGAGAGCAACCTGCTGAAGCTGGATATGCTGGGCCACGATGATCCCACCATGATCCGAATGCTGGAGGACCTGACCGGAGTGAACGCCCGGACGGACATCCCGCTGGATGACCGGGATACCATGTCTATCTTCCAGTCCTCCAAGGTGCTGGGCTATGAGAACGACAAGATCCTGGGGCCCACCGGCGGCACCGCCATCCCGGAGTTCGGCACCACCTTTGTCCGCGGGATGCTGGAGGACACCCAGCCCGACCAGTTCGATATTCTGGTGCGTCTGTCCGGCTTCTCCCACGGTACCGACGTGTGGCTGGGCAACGCCAAGGACCTGATCACCTCGGGGACGGCCAAGGTCAGCGAGGCCATCGGCTGCCGGGATGACATCATGCTGTTCCTCATTTCCAAGGGGATGGAGCCCAAGCGCTCCTTCAAGATCATGGAGGCGGTGCGAAAGGGAAGGGGACTGCCCGAGGGAGCGGAGGACGAGATGCGGGAGCACGGGGTGCCCGACTGGTACATCGGCTCCTGTAAAAAGATCGCTTATCTGTTCCCCAAGGCCCACGCCGTAGCCTACGTGATGATGGCCTTCCGGATCGCCTGGTTCAAGGTCCACCGCCCGCTGGCCTTTTACGCCGCCTACTTCTCCATCCGCGCCAAGGCCTTTGACGAGGCATTCATGTGCCGGGGGATGGACGTGTGCCAGCGGAAAATGCGGGAGATCGTGGCCAAGGACAAGGAGGCCTCCGCCGTGGAGCAGGATATGCTCACCACGCTGGAGGTCTGCTATGAGTTCTACCTCCGTGGCTTCACCTTCGACCGGATGGATCTGTACAAGTCGGAGGCCATCCATTTCACCATGGATGAGGAGCGGGGCACGCTGCGCCCCCCATTTGTGTCGGTGGCCGGTCTGGGCGACACGGCGGCCATTTCTTTGGCGGAGCAGGTGAAGGGGAAGCGGTTCATCTCCATCGAGGAGGTGGCGGCCGCCTGCCCCAAGGTGTCCAAGACCCATATCGACAAGCTGACAGAGGCCGGAGCATTTGGAGATATGCCGGCCACCAGCCAGATGGACCTGTTTTCCATGTTTGGCTGAGCCTGTCCGCGAAACGGCCGCCGGGGGGCGGCCGTTTCTGCTTGTCAGCGCCTTTGGATTTGCCTGCGCCCGTATCTTTTTCCCCGCTGGCACATAGAAATAGCGGGAAAGGGTGATGGTATGTCGGGCAAAGGAATTCGGGAGGGGCTGCTGGAGCGGACGGCGGAGCTGTTGGACCTGCCGGCCGACGCGGTGGCCGGAGTGCCGCGGCTGGAGCTGGTGGGGACCCGGGAGCTGCGGATGGAGAACCACAAGGGCATCCTGGCCTATGGGACGGAGGAGATCCACATCAGCGGAGGCTCCTATATCGTCAAGGTGACAGGGGAGGCCCTGGAACTGCGGGCCATGACCGGGCTGGAGCTGCTCATCACCGGGCACATCACCGGGGTTCAGCTGGCATAGGGGCGGCGGGATGAAGCGCGCGGTCAACTATCTGAGGGGGACGGCGACCCTGACGGCCCGGGGGCTGTTTCCAGAGCGCCTGCTGAATCTGTGCGCCCAGGAGGGGGTGGCCTGCTGGGCGCTGGAGTGGACGGACAGCCACACCATGCGTCTGACCACCTACCGCCGCAGCCTGCCTCAGCTGCGCCGCCTGGCCCAGCGGGTGGGCTGCGAGGTGGAGGTGGAGGGGACCCGGGGACTGCCGGACTTTCTGTCCCGGTTCCGGCGGCGGTATGCCTTCCTCATCGGGCTGGCCTTCGCCCTGCTGGCGGTGAGCGTTCTGTCCCGGTTCATCCTGACCGTGGAGGTGGTGGGCAGCGAAAAGGTGCCCACCGCCCAGATCCTGTCGGAGCTGCGGCGGTACGGGGTGCGTCCGGGGGCGTACGGCCCAGGCCTGGACCGCAAGACCATCGCCCAGCAGGTCCTGCGGGAGCTGGAGGGGCTGTCCTGGATGTCCATCAACCTGTACGGGACCCGGCTGGAGGTTGTGGTCCGGGATGCGGTGGAGCCCCCGGAGCTGGCCGGGGAGGATGGATATTACGACATCGTGGCGGAGACGGACGGGCTGATCACCCAGGTGGAGCCCATGGCGGGAGAGGCCGCGGTGCAGGAGGGGGACACGGTGGCGGAGGGCGAGGTGCTGATCTCCGGGGTGATCACCATGGAGCCGCCCAAGTACAGCGATCTCCCAGTGCGCACCTATCAGACCCACGCCCGGGGCAAAGTCTATGCCCGAACCTGGCGGACCTTGTCCGCCGCCATCCCCGTCCAGGCGGAGGTGAAGCGGCACACCGGGGAGGAGCGTACCCTGTGGTCCCTGAACTGCCTGGGGGCGCGGCTGGATTTTTATAAAAACAGTAGCATTCCCTGGCCGTTGTATGATAAAATAACTACGGTACACCAGCTGACCCTTCCGGGTGGCCGGGGCCTGCCCCTGATGCTGAGGGGGGAGCGCTGCCGCGCCTATGAGAAAGAGACGGTCCCCATCGACCTGGAAGCGGCCCGGACCCTGCTGGAGGAGCGCCTGCTGCTCCGGTTGAGGGAGACGGTCGGAGCGGATGGACAGGTGCTGTCCACCCAGCATTCGGCCCGGGTCCGCGGCGGGATGCTGGAGGTGACCCTGACCGCGGAGTGCCGGGAGGAGATCGGAATGGAGGTCCCCGGCGGCCGCGAGATCCCGGGGGAGACCCCGGCGGAGTAGGAGAAGGTACACCCATGACAGAACAGAGCATCAGCCTGGAGCGTCTGGAGGACACCATCAGTGTCTTTGGCTCCTTTGACGAGAATATCCGATTGATCGAAGCGGAGCTGGGGGTCTCGGTGGTGAACCGGGACGCACAGCTGAAAATTTCCGGGGAGGACCCGGAAAAGGTAATGTATGCCGCCCGGGTCATTGAAAATCTGATGACCCTGGCCTCCCGGGGGGAGTCCATTGGGGAACAAAACGTCCGCTATGTCCTCCAGCTGGTCCGGGAGGGCCGGGAGGAGCAGATCCACCACCTGGCGGCCGACGTGCTGTGCATCACGGCCAAGGGCAAGCCCATCAAGGCCAAGACCCTGGGGCAGAAGAAGTATATCGAGGCCATTCAGAAAAATGTAGTTACGCTGGGGATCGGCCCGGCCGGCACCGGTAAGACCTATCTGGCGGTGGCGGCGGCGGTGGCCGCTTTTCGGGAGAAGCAGGTCAACCGCATCATCCTAACCCGCCCCGCGGTGGAGGCGGGGGAGCGGCTGGGCTTCCTGCCGGGGGATCTCCAGTCCAAGGTGGACCCCTATCTGCGGCCCCTGTACGACGCCCTGTTTGATATGCTGGGCCCGGACACCTATCAGAAGTATCTGGAGCGGGGCAATATCGAGGTCGCCCCCCTGGCCTATATGCGCGGCCGGACGCTGGACGACAGCTTCATCATCCTGGACGAGGCGCAGAACACCAGCCGGGAGCAGATGAAGATGTTCCTGACCCGCCTGGGCTTCGGTTCCAAGATCGTCATCACCGGCGACATCACCCAGATCGACCTGCCTGCGGATAAGGTGTCCGGCCTGCGGGAGGCCATGCGGGTGCTGAAGGGGGTGGAGGACATCGCTATCTGCCGCCTGGGAGAGAGCGACGTGGTCCGGCACGCCCTGGTCCAGCGGATCATCAAGGCCTATGAGGTGGATGAGGACCGGAAGGGCGGCGGTAAGAAGGAGCGCAGAGGCTGAGCCGCGGCAGACCCATGACAGACAGAGAGAAAGGGAGTGCTTGGATGGATCACACCATTATCTTTGAGACCGAGGTGGAGTGCCCTCCGGAGACCGAGGCCCTGCTGGACCGGGTGATCTCCGCCACTTTGGAAGCGGAGGGGGTCGCGCTGCCCTGTGAGATCAGCGTACTCCTCACCGACGACGCGGGCATCCACCAGATCAACCGGGAGATGCGGGAGGTGGACCGGCCCACCGACGTACTCTCCTTCCCCATGTTCGACCTGGAGCCCGGACAGCACCTGGAGGATGGGGAGGAGGACCCGGAGACCGGCCTGGTCCCCCTGGGGGATATGTGTATCTCTCTGGAGCGGGCGGCGGCCCAGGCGGAGGAGTTCGGCCACAGCGTGGAGCGGGAGCTGAGCTACCTCACCGTCCACTCGGTGCTCCACCTGCTGGGCTATGACCATCTGGACGAGGGCCCCATGAAGGCCCAGATGCGGGCCAGGGAGGAGGCCATCCTGGAGGGACTTGGGATCACCCGGGAGACAGAGCAGGAGGCGCGGCCATGAGAGAGAAGCCCTATCTGCGGCTTGTGCCACTGGAGGAAGAGGAGGAGCCGGCAGAGATCGGGGTGGAGTTCCCCGCCAAGGATCTGGCTGTGATCTCCGCCGCCCTGTGCGCCGCCGCGGCCGCCTTTTGGTGGGTGTGGCGGAAGCTGACCAGATGAACGGGCATTTGCAGGGCCCGATGGCGCCGGACGAACCGTGCGGGTATGACCCGTAGGGGCGCACATTGTGCGCCCGCCGGTTCAAGGGGCGGCTTCGAGGAAAACGGGCGCGCGCTGTACACCCCTACAAAAGTGAATGCCATTTCAGTGGGAAACTGAGAGGAGGCACGGAAGATGTTTTTTGGAATGTGGCTGGTCTGGATCCTGGGCGGCCTGGGCGTGTTCTTTTTCGGAGGACTGCTTGGGATCGGGGACTGGGCGTATTTTTTCCTTGCTACCGGCCTGCTGGCCGGGGCGAGCGCGGCAGTTAACCGGATCTTGGAGCGGCTGAGGGACCTGGACAAGCGGCTCCAGCAGCTTCAAGCCCAGCTGGACCGGCTGACGCAGGGCCTTTCTTCCGAAGAGCCGGACGAGCCGGGTTGATTTGATCCGCAGGGGCGCACGCTGTGCGCCCGCCGGTTCAAAGGGCAGCTTCGGGAAATACGGGCGCACACTGTGCGCCCCTGCAAAAGAGAATGTAGGGTTACACACACCTGGGGGAGAAAAAATGCTCGCATCCCCTGAATACAAGAAAGTGAGGATCATCTTATGACAATCAAAAAATCCGGCATCATCACCCTGTGCGGCCGGCCCAATGTGGGCAAGTCCACTCTGACCAACGCCCTGGTGGGGGAGAAGGTGGCCATCGTCACCAACAAGCCACAGACCACCCGCAGCCGGATCTGCGCCATCCTGAACCGGGGGGAGAGCCAGTTCGTCTTTGTGGACACCCCCGGCCTGCACCGGGCCCGCACCCGACTGGGGGACTACATGGTCAACGTGGTGAAGGAGAGCGTGGCCGACGTGGACGGTGTGCTGCTTCTGGTGGAGCCTATCCCCAACATCGGCGACCCGGAGCGGGAGCTGATCGCCCGGATCAAGAGCCTGGGGTGCCCCTCGGTGCTGGTCATCAATAAGGTGGACACCCTGGAGCACAAGGAGAAGCTGCTGGAGGTCATCCAGGTCTATGGACAGGCCCATGACTTCACCGCCGTGGTGCCCATCTCCGCCAAGAGCGGCGAGGGTGTGGAGGAGCTGCTGGGCGTTTTAGAGGGCTTCCTTCCGGAGGGGCCCCAGCTGTTCCCTGAGGATATGGTCACCGACCAGCCGGAGCGGCAGATCATGGCGGAGATTTTAAGGGAGAAGCTGCTGCTGTGCCTGGACAAGGAGATCCCCCACGGAACGGCGGTGGAGATCACCAAATTCTCCGAGCGGGATGACGAGGTCATCGAGATCGACGCCACCATCTACTGTGAAAAGAACAGCCACAAGGGCATCATCATCGGAAAGGGTGGCGCCATGCTGAAAAAGGTGTCCACCTTGGCCCGGCAGGATATGGAGCGGTTCATGGGGACTAAGGTGTATCTCCAGACCTGGGTGAAGGTCAAAGAAAATTGGAGAGATAATCCTTCAGCAATCCAGAATTTCGGATACCGCAAAGAGTGACGGAGAAGCAGTATCTGACGAGCCAATTTTCTTTGCGAGCGTATGCGAGCCGCGCTTTCACGCGCAGAAGCGTTTTTCCGGAGGAAAAACCTTGGTCCCGGGGGAGTTTCTTCCCCGGGGCCAAATTCAAAACAGATCCCCGCAAAAGCGGAAGCTTCTGTGGGATAAAGTGGCGGGGCAATCCTTCTGTGCTCCAAAATTTCGGATGCCACAAGGAGTAACGGAAAGGTGGCCCGCGATTACTGGAATAAAGAAGTAGACTAACATTTCCCGGTCATAGCCGCAGGGAAAACCGGCCAGCCTAATGACAGACAACAGAACGGGAGGGCTGGCTGTGGACGAGACAGGATTGTGGGAATTATTTTGTAAAACTGGGCTGCCGGAGGCGTTCCTGGCCCTGGCCGGAAGCCGGGAGGAGCAGGGAATGCCGTCGGTTTCCGGTACGGCCTGTCCCTTGGGGCCACCCGACCCAAACAGCCTGCGGGATGTCTGAAGCCCGCAGTACATAGGAGGCGCGTCTCATGCACCTGCAAACCAAGGCCCTTGTTCTGCGGGAGACCGCCTACAAGGAGTCGGATAAGATCCTGACACTGCTCACCCAGGAGGCGGGGCGGCTCACCGCCTCCGCCCGGGGCTGCCGGAGGAAGGGGAGCCCCATCGCCGCGGGCAGCCAGCTGCTGGTGTGGTCCGATGTGGTGCTGCACGAGTACCGGGGGCGCTGGACCGTCCAGGAGGCGGCGGTGGACCGGGAATTCCGCGGGATGCGGGAGGATCTGGAGAAATTTTCCCTTGGCTGTTATTTTGCCGAGGTGACGGAGCTGCTGGCGGTGGAGGGGCTGCCCTGTCCGGAGCTGCTCTCCCTGCTGTTGAACAGCCTCCATGCTCTGGACCAGCTGGACCGGCCCCTGGGGCTGGTGAAGGCGGCCTTCGAGCTGCGGGCCATGTGTTTGGCGGGGTATGAGCCCCTGCTGGACGCCTGTGCGGTGTGCGGCTGTCCCACCCCAGAGGAGCCACGCTTCCATCTGCGGGAGGGGGTGCTCCACTGCGTGGGCTGCCGGGGCTCTGTGGGGGAGGGGATCTCTCTGCCGCTGTCCAGCGGCTCCCTGGCAGCGATGCGCCACATCGTCTACGGGGACCCGAAGCGTCTCTTCTCTTTCCATTTGGACGGCGCGGGGCTGGAGACGCTGGCCGGGGTGGCGGAGGCCTATCTGCTCACCCAGCTGGAGCGGGGGTTCCGCACCCTGGATTTTTACAAGAGCCTGACCCTGACCACACCGGACCGTTCATGAAATTACATCAAGCCAAAACGCGCTTCCCCGTATGCGGCCATGCATACGGGGAAGCGCGTCTTGGTTTCCGTGTGCTGGTTAGTCCTGACAGGTCAGCTCCTCCATTTCGTCCAGAAGCTGGCCGAACAGGTCCAGAGCGGCCTGGATGGGCTGGGGAGAGGCCATATCCACGCCGGCCCCACGGAGCAGGTCGATGGGGTCCTGGCTGCATCCGCCGGACAGGAAGCCCAGGTAGTCCTTCACCGCGGGGGCGCCCTCCTTCAGGATGCGGCGGGAGAGGGCGATGGCGGCGGAGTAGCCGGTGGCGTACTGGAACACATAGTAGTTGTAGTAGAAGTGGGGGATCCGGGCCCACTCCAGGGCAATCTCGTCATCGATGACCATGTCGGGGCCGAAGTAGTCCTCATTCAGCGCCCGGTACTCCCGGCTGAGGAGGTCGGCGGTGAGGGTCTCGCCCTGGGCGGCCAGCTGACCGATGCGCAGCTCGAATTCGGCGAACATGGTCTGGCGGTACAGGGTCCCCTTGAACTGCTCCAGGAAGTGGTTGAGCAGCCACGCCCGCCGCCGCCGGTCCTGGGTGCTTTGAAGCAGGTGCTCCATCAGAAGGGCCTCGTTGCAGGTGGAGGCCACCTCAGCCACAAAAATCACATAGTCCCGGTACACAGTGGGCTGCGTCTTGTTGGACAGATAGGAGTGGACCGCGTGGCCCAGCTCATGGGCGAGAGTGAACATACTGTCCAGGTCGTCCTGATAGTTGAGCAGGATATAGGGGTGGACCAGCGAGCCGGCCATATAGCCGCCGGACCGCTTTCCCACATTCTCATAGACGTCGATCCAGCGGCTGTCCAGCCCCTCCCGGAGGATGGCCTGGTAGTCGGCCCCCAGGGGGGCCATGGCCTGATAGACCGTCTCCCGGGCGTCGGCATAGGGGATCCTGGCGTCTACCCCGGAGACCATGGGGGCGTACACGTCATAGAAGTGCAGTTCCTCCAGGCCCAGCAGCTTTTTCCGCAGACGGACATAGCGGTGCATCTTGTCCAGGTTGGCCCGGACGGTGGAGATGAGATTGTGGTAGACCTCCACCGGGACGTGGGTGCCGTCCAGAGAGGCGGCCAAAGCGCTGGGATAGCGCCGGGCGGAGGAGAAGAACTGAAGCTGCTTGACCTGGGCATTCAGGGTGGCGGCCAGTGTGTTTTTGACCCCGCCGTAGACGGCGTACAGGTTCTGGAAGGCGGAGCGGCGCAGGGCACGGTCCTCACTGGACATGAGCAGGGTGAAGGAGCCGTTGGACAGGGGGTGGCGGCCGCCCTGTCCGTCCACGGCGTCGGGGAAGGTGAGGTCGGCGTCGGACAGCTTGGAGAAGATGTCGTCCGGGGACTGGGCCAGCTCTCCGGCGGCGGCCAGCAGACGCTCCTCGCAGTCGGACAGAGTGTGGGCCCTGCGGCGCTGGATGTTGTAGAGATACCGGCGGAACAGCTCCAGCCGGGGCTCCTGCTGGTAAAACTCCTCCAGCGTCTGGTCGGAGAGGCGCAGAAGCTCCGGGACCTCGAAGGCGGTAGACCGGGACAGCTCCACATACTGGGTGGTGATCCGGCCCACCATGGCCTGGTACTCCGGGACGCGGGTGTCCTCGTCGCTCCGTCGCTGGGCGTAGTCCATCAGCCGGACCAGAAGCTCGCCGGCCTCCTGCTCCAGGGTCAAAAAGCCGTAGAGGACGGCGGCACTCCCGCCCAGGCGGCCCTCATACTCCGCCAGCCGGGTGGTGAGGCCCTGGAGGCGGACGAAGTCCTCCTGCCACGCCTGGTCTGAGGGATACAGGTCGGCGGTGTTCCAGGTATCGGGCTGGGGGATGGCGGAACGCTCCGGAATGATTTTCTGCTGGGACATGATGAGAGACCTCCTATGGATGCAAGATGATAACAGTATGGTACCACGGAGAGGAAAATATCGCAACTTCCTTCTTTGACGCCGCAGTCATCGGCCCTGCCGGACGGAGCTTTTGTATGCTGTGGGGGAGGATATGTCGGAAGCCCCCGTTTTTTGGCAAAAGTTTTTCTTGACAAACCGCCTGGATGCGAGTATGATTACACCATCTCTTTAGCGAACTAATGAAATAGAACACAAAAGAGGAGGGCGCGATATGTCCCGCTTTTTCAACCGCAGCCTGGACCGGCTGGTCCCCTATACCCCCGGAGAGCAGCCCCAGGACCAGCAGTATGTCAAGCTGAATACCAATGAATCCCCCTATCCGCCCTCACCTGGCGTGATCGCCGCCCTCAACGCCCGGGAGGCCGCCGACCTGCGGCTCTATTCTGATCCGGAGGCCAAAGTCCTCAAGGCGGTCCTGGCGGAGCGGTACAGCGTGGAGCCGGCCAACATCTTCGTGGGGAACGGCTCGGATGAGGCGCTGAACTTCGCCTTTCTGGCCTATGCCGCCGATGGGCGGGGGGCGGCCTTTGCGGATATAACCTATGGCTTCTACCCGGTGTTTGCCGAGTTGTACCACATCCCCGTCCGGATCGTTCCGCTGAAGGAGGATTTCACTCTGGACCCGGAGGATTATTACGGCCTGCACAGGACCATCGTGATCGCCAATCCCAACGCACCCACAGGGCTGGCCCTGAGCCGGGCGCAGGTGGAGGGGATCCTCCAGGCAAATCCCGACTGCGTGGTGGTGCTGGACGAGGCGTATGTGGATTTCGGCGGAGAGAGCTGCGTGTCCCTCACCGGACGGTACCCCAATCTGCTGGTGGTGCAGACCTATTCCAAGTCCCGGTCCATGGCCGGGGCCCGGCTGGGATACGCCATCGGAGACGCGGCCCTCATCCAGGACCTGGAGACCATAAAATTTTCCACAAACCCCTATAATGTCAACCGCCTGACCCTGAAGGCCGGGGCGCAGGCCCTGGCGGAGCAGGCATACTACGACAAAAACTGTCAAACGATCATGGAGACGCGGGCCTACACCGCCCGGGAACTGGAGAAGCTGGGCTTTACGGTCCTGCCCTCCCAGTCGAACTTCCTGTTTGCCAGAAAGCCCGGGACAGAGGGGGCGGACGTCTACCGCCGGCTGAAGGAGCGGGGGGTCCTGGTGCGCCATTTTGACAAGGAGCGCATCCGGGACTACAACCGGATCACCATTGGGACACGGGAGCAGATGGATATTTTACTGGAGAAGCTGAGGGAGTTTTTATGAGAACGGCAGAGATCGCGCGAAAGACCAATGAGACGGACATCCGCCTCTCCCTGAATCTGGACGGACGGGGGGAGAGCCAGATCCGGACCGGCGTGGGCTTTCTGGACCATATGCTCACCCTGCTGGCCCGCCACGGGGGGATGGATCTGGAGCTGACCTGTGATGGAGACACCCAGGTGGACGACCACCACAGCGTGGAGGACATCGGCATCGCCCTGGGCCAGGCCTTTGACCAGGCACTGGGGGAGAAGCGGGGGGTGCGGCGGTACGCCTCCCTGTGCCTGCCCATGGACGAGGCCCTGATCCTGTGCGCTGTGGACCTGTCCGGCCGGGGCGGGTACTACGAGGAGCTGGCCATTCCCACGGAGAAGATCGGCGCCTTTGACACCCAGCTGGTCTATGAGTTCATGTGGGCCTTCGCGGCCAATGCCAGACTGACCCTCCACCTGCGGAAGCTGGCGGGGCGCAACTCTCACCACATTGTGGAGGGGGCCTTCAAGGCCCTGGGCCGCGCCCTGCGGGAGGCGGCGGAGACCGATCCCCGCTTCCGGGACGAAATTCCATCCACCAAAGGGATGCTGTAAACGGGAGACGCCATGCTGAAGGAACAGTTGAATCAATTATATGAGGAGTACGGGTATCGGAAATTTCGGATGTCCAAGTTTGAGGACTATGACCTGTATGCCCAGAACAAGGATTTTTTGAAAAAGGGACACATCATCACCTTCACTGATGGGGACGGCTCACTCAAGGCACTGAAGCCGGACATCACCCTGTCCATTATGAAGAACAACAGCGGGGACAGCGAGAAGGTGTACTATAACGAAAATGTATACCGGGAGACCGGCGGGACCTTTCGGGAGATCCTCCAGGTGGGGGTGGAGTCGGTGGGACAGATCGACCCCTATGCGGAGGCGGAGGTCATCGTCCTGGCGGCCAAGTCCCTTCGGACCATCTCAGAGGACTATGTGCTGGACCTGTCCGACGTGAGCTTTGTGGGCGGCCTGCTGGACTGCATGGGGCTGACCGGCGTGCGTCGGGAGCGGGTGCTGGCCCTGCTGGCCCAAAAGAACGTCCCCGGCATCCAGGCCATGGCCGGGCAGGGGGAGCTCCAGCGCCGGGACGCGGACGATCTGGTGCAGCTGATGGAGATCTACGCCCCGTTGAAGGAGGGGATCGCCCAGGCGGGAGCGCTGGCCCGGAACAACGCCAGCTGGGAGGCTCTGCGGCAGCTGTCCGTCACGGCCTCCATTCTGGAGTCCTTCGGCCTCAACGGGCAGGTCAGGCTGGACTTCTCCCTGGTGAACAGTATGGACTACTACAACGGCGTGATCTTTCAGGGCTTTCTGCCCAAGATCCCGTTTCCGGTCCTGTCCGGCGGGCGGTATGACAACCTCCCCCGGAAGATGGGCAAGGAGGTGGGGGCCATCGGCTTTGCCCTGTACATGGGGCGGCTGGAGCAGTTCTTTGGACAGGAGCGGCAGTACGACGCCGATGTGCTGCTGACCTATGGGCCGGACGCGGATTTGGTGAAGCTGGCCGCCTTCGCCGAGCGGCTGCGGCAGGAGGGCAGGTCGGTCCGCTGTGAGCGGGAGACGGGGCAGCCCTGTCCGGTGCGCTGCCGGAAGAAAGTCCGGTACACAGACGGGATCGGCCCGGAGGAGGTGCTGGCATGATCAACGTGGCGCTGCCCAAGGGGCGGCTGGGGGAGACGGCCTATGAGACGCTGGCCGCAGCCGGCTATGACTGCCCCTCGATTTTGGAAAAGAACCGGAAGCTCACCTTTGAGAACCCGGAGAAGGGCGTCCGCTACTTCTGGGTCAAGCCCTCCGACGTGAGCATCTATGTGGAGCGGGGGGCGGCCGACGTGGGCATTGCCGGACGGGACATTTTGCTGGAGTACCGGCCCGACGTGTATGAGCTGCTGGACCTGGGGATGGGGCGGTGCCGGATGTGCGTGGCCGGTCCGGAGGACTTTTATGACGACCCCAACAAGACGCTCCGGGTGGCGACCAAGTTCCCCCACATTGCCGGGGAGTACTATGAGTCCCGGTCCCGGGACATCGACATCATCAAACTCAACGGCTCCATTGAGCTGGCCCCCATCCTGGGGCTGTCCGATGTGATCGTGGACATCGTGGAGACGGGCAAGACCCTGCTGGAAAACCATCTGGCTCCGTTGGAGACCATTGTGGACATCAGCGCCCGGTTCATCTGCAACAAGGTGAGCTATAAATTCAAGCACCAGGAGGTCCTGCGGATGCGGGACGCCCTGGAGAAAAACCTGTGAGGGGACCGCTATGATTCAGATCTATGACCTCAACGCCATACAGGACCAGGAGATCTTCCTCCGCCGGGACGAGGTGCGGGACGTGTCCGCGCCGGTAGCCGGCATCATCCGGACAGTCCGGGAACAGGGGGACTGCGCCCTGTACGAGTATGCCCGCCGCTTCGACGGGGCGGAGCTGTCCGCCCTGAGCGTGACCGGGGCGGAGCTGGAGGCCGCCCTGGAGCAGGTGGAGCCGGAATTTCTGGCCGTCCTGCGGGAGGCGGCGGACAACATCCGGGCCTACCACGCAAAACAGAAGCGGGAGAGCTTTGTGATGACCCAGCGGGACGGGGTGATCCTGGGACAGAGGATCCTGCCCCTGGCCCGGGTGGGGATCTATGTCCCCGGCGGCACCGCCGCCTACCCCTCCACCGTTCTGATGAATGCCATCCCGGCCCAGATCGCCGGGGTGGAGGACATCGTGATGGTCACGCCCCCTGGCCGGGACGGAGCAGTGTCCCCGGCCATTCTGGCCGCCGCCCAGGTGGCCGGTGTGACCCGGATCTTCAAGTGCGGAGGGGCTCAGGCCATTGCCGCACTGGCCTATGGGACGGAGAGCGTCCCCCAGGTGGACAAGATCGTGGGTCCGGGCAACGCCTATGTGGCCGAGGCGAAAAAGCAGGTCTTTGGCCAGGTAAACATCGACATGATCGCCGGCCCCTCCGAGGTGCTGGTGCTGGCCGATGGGGCCTCCGACCCGGCCTGGGTGGCGGCGGACCTGCTCTCCCAGGCGGAGCATGACCGGATGGCCTCCGCAGTGCTGGTCACCGACTCCCGCGTGCTGGCGGAGCAGGTGGCCCAGGAGCTGGAGGTCCAGCTGTCCCGCCTGGAGCGGGAGGACATCGCCCGGGAGTCCATCGAGCGCAACGGAAAAATCATCGTGGCTCGCTCTCTGGAGGAGGGGATCCAGGTGGCCAACCGCATCGCACCGGAGCATCTGGAGCTGTGTGTAGACCAGCCCTTCGACTATCTCAGCCAGATCCGGAACGCCGGCTCCATCTTTTTGGGGCGGTACGATCCGGAGCCTATGGGGGACTATTTCGCCGGGCCAAACCACACCCTGCCCACCATGGGCACCGCCCGGTTTTACAGCCCCCTCTCGGTGGACGACTTCATCAAAAAATCTCAGTTCAGCTACTACACCCGTGCGGCTCTGGAGCGGGACTACCGGAAGGTGGGGCTGTTCGCCCGCCAGGAGGGACTGACGGCCCACGCCCGGGCGGTGGAGATCCGGTTTGAAGGGAAGGAGGGGGCGCAGTGATCGCGGTGATCGACTATGGGGTGGGCAACCTCTTTTCTCTGAAAAGTTCTCTGGCCGCCATCGGACAGGAGGCAGTGGTCACCCGGGACCAGGAGGAGCTGGACCGGGCGGACCACATCCTTCTGCCGGGCGTGGGGGCCTTCGGCGACGCGGTGGAAAAGCTGCGGAGCACCGGGATGGACCGGGCGGTCCTCCGGCAGGCGGCGGCGGGGAAGCCGCTGCTGGGCATCTGCCTTGGGATGCAGCTGCTGTTTGAGACCTCCTTTGAGTACGGGGAGCACCGGGGGCTTGGGCTGATCTCCGGCCAGGTGCGGGACATCGGAAGCGTGCTCCCCAGTGGCCTGGCGGTCCCCCACATGGGCTGGAACGCCCTGCATTTTCCCGGGGAGCAGCCCCGCAGCCCCATTTTCCGGGCCCTGGAGGAGGGGACCCACGTCTACTTCGTCCATTCCTTCGCGGGCTTCGACTGTAAAGGTCAATGCACTGCCACCACGGAGTACGGCGTGGAGCTGACTGCGGCGGTGCAGAACGGCAATGTGTATGGGACCCAGTTCCATCCGGAGAAAAGCGGGGCCGCCGGGCTGGCGATCCTGAAGGCATTTTGTGAATTGGAGTGATCGACCATGATCTTACTGCCCGCTATCGACCTGTATGAGGGCAAGGTGGTCCGCCTGACCCGGGGGGACTATGGGAATATGACGGTCTACCGGGACGACCCGGCGGCCCAGGCTGCCGAGTTCCAGGCGGCGGGGGCCGGCTGGCTCCATACGGTGGACCTGGAGGGGGCCCGGGATGGCGGCACCCCCAATTTTGAGGTGATCCGGCAGATCTGCCGGACCACCGGGCTGAAGGTGGAGATCGGCGGCGGGATCCGCAGCCTGGATGTCATCGCCCGGTACCTGGACGCGGGGGTGGAGCGGGTGATCCTGGGGACCCAGGCCGTCACCGACCCGGAGTTTCTGGAGGCGGCGGTCTGCCGCTTCGGGTCCCATGCGGCCGTGGGCGTGGATCTGAAGGAGGGGGCCATCGCCATCCGGGGCTGGAAGGAGACCGTCCCCGAGCCGGCGGAGCAGTTCTTTGCCCGGCTGTGCGCCTTGGGGGTGCGGACAGTGATCTGCACCGACGTCTCTCGGGACGGACTGCTGGGGGGGACCAACGTGGCCCTGTACCGGGAGCTGTCCCAGCGCTTCGATCTGGATCTCATCGCCTCGGGCGGCGTGTCAAGTATAAAAGATTTACAGCAGCTGAAGCAGATCGGTCTGTATGGCGCGATCCTGGGCAAAGCTCTGTACACCGGGGCGCTGGAGCTGCACCGGGCCTTGAAGGAGGTGGAATGAGAGATGGTGACCAAACGGATCATCCCCTGTTTGGATGTAAGGAACGGACGGGTGGTGAAGGGGGTCAACTTCCTGGATGTCCAGGACGTCTCTGACCCGGTACGTCTGGCGGACTACTACTCCCGGTCCGGGGCCGACGAGCTGGTCTTTTACGACATCACCGCCTCTGTGGAGGGGCGGAAGCTGTTCACCGATATTCTGACGGATGTGGCCTCCACCATCTTCATTCCCCTGACCGTGGGGGGCGGCATCAGCCGCCTGGAGGACTTTGAGCGGGTGCTGTCCTGCGGGGCGGACAAGGTCTCGGTCAATTCCGGGGCCATCCAGACTCCGGACCTGATCGACCAGGCGGCCAAGCGCTACGGCGACCAGTGCGTGGTGCTGTCTGTGGACGTCAAGCGGGTGGATGGACGGTTCCGTGTGTTCCGGGGCGGCGGCCGGGTGGACACCGGACTGGACGCTCTGGAGTGGATCCACCAGGGGGTGGACCGGGGGGCTGGCGAGGTGGTGGTCAACTCCATCGATACCGACGGCGTCAAGGGCGGCTTTGACCTGGAACTGCTCCAGGAGGTGTGCCGGCTGGTGCGTGTCCCCGTCATCGCCTCAGGGGGCGCAGGCGGGATCGGGGATTTTGTGGATCTCTTCCGGTCTGTGCCCGACGTCTCCGCCGGACTGGCGGCCAGCATCTTCCACTTCGGGACGGTGGCCATCCCGGATCTGAAGCGGGAGTTGGACAGGAAAGGGGTGTTGGTGCGGTCATGATGGACCTGGATACCTTGAAATTTGACGACCGGGGCCTTATCCCCGCCATCGTTCAGGACGCAGAGACGGGGAAGGTGCTCACTCTGGCCTATATGAACCGGGAGTCGCTTAGGGTCTCGCTGGAGCGGGGGCTGACCTGCTTCTGGTCCCGGTCCCGGCAGGAACTGTGGCTCAAGGGGGAGACCAGCGGAAATTATCAGCATATCGTGGAGCTGCGGGCGGACTGTGACCGTGACGCCCTGCTGGTAAAGGTGAAGAAGGACGGTCCGGCCTGCCATCTGGGGACCGACTCCTGCTTCGACGGGAATTTGATTGATCTGAGAGGAGACGTGTGAGATGGAGGAGCAGTTTACCTATGAGGGTCTGTACCGCCTGCTGGAGGAGCGCAGGGATCAGCGGCCCGAGGGCTCTTATACCACCTATCTGTTTGAAAAGGGGTTGGACAAGATCCTGAAAAAGGTGGGGGAGGAGTGTACCGAGGTCATCATCGCCGCCAAGGCCCAGGACCACAGGGAGACGGTGTATGAGATCGCCGACCTGGCCTACCATGTGATGGTGCTGATGGTCCAGGTGGGCGTCTCTTTGGAGGAGGTCCGGGAGGAACTGGCCGGCCGGCACATCATTGACCACAAGGTCAAGCAGGAAAAGATGGTCTCTGACCAGGCGTAACAGGACACATAGGATCAGAACTGCGGCGGGGGTTGCCTCCGCCGCGGTTTTCCGTTAAAATAGAGCAAACGGCCGGCGGCGGGCCTGCTCGCCCGGCGAAAAGGAGCGAGACAGATGCGCGGAGATTATCACACCCACTCCACCCTGGACGATGGAAAGAACTCTCTGGAGGAGATGGCCGCCGCCGCCCGGGCGGCGGGGCTGACCCACTTCGGCTTCTCTGGACACAGCTACTGCCCTCTGGAAGAGGACTACTGCATCCCCAGGGAGAAGATCCCGGAGTATCTGGCCCGGGCCCGGGCGGTCCAGGCGCGGTATGCGGGGGAGATGGAGGTCTTTGTGGGGCTGGAGCTGGACCTGTTAGGGGAGCGGCCGGAGGGCCTGGACTATGCCATCGGCTCGGTGCATACCATCTGCGGCGGGGACGGCCGGCATTTTGCTGTGGACGAGAGCCCGGAGACTGCCCGACAGTGTGTGGAGGAGTTCTTCGGCGGGGATTGGTACCGCTACACCGACGCATACTACGACCAGGTGGCCCTTCTGCCGGAGCGGACGGGGTGCGACTGGATCGGACACTTTGACCTGGTGGCCAAATTCAACGAGCGGGCCCCCGCCTTTGACGAGGAGAGTCCCCGGTACCTCTGCCGGGCGCTGGAGGTCATGGAGCATCTGGTCCGCTCCGGTACGGCGTTCGAGATCAATACCGGGGCCATAGCCCGGGGATACCGGACCGCCCCATATCCCGGGAAAAGCCTGCTGCGTGCTCTGCGGGAGTTTGGCGGGGAGATCATCCTGAACTCTGATTCCCACCACACCTCCCACCTGTGCCACGGCTTCCCGGAAGCGACGGAGCTGGTTCGGGCGGCGGGCTTTACCCACGTCAACCTGTGGACCCGGGACGGTCTGCATCCGGTGGGGCTGAATGAGGAAGGAAGTGTTGTCTGATGCGTCTGCAAGGCGCGGTGTTTGATGGAACAGAGGCCCTTCTGGATGACGGCGGGGCGCCGCTGCCCGGGGTGAAGGAGTTTTTGTCCCTGATGAAGATAGAGGATGTCTGGATGTATCTGATCTGTGACGGCGCGGCGGCCCCGGTGCGGGCGGCTCTGGAGCAGTCCGGCCTCTGGAACTATTTCCGCGGCCTTCTCTCGGCGGAGGAGCAGGGGAGGGCCCCTCTGGACCCGGAGCTGTACGAAAAGGCGGTGCGGCGTCTGCGCACCGCCCGGCGGGCCACCGTGCTCTTCACTGCCCGGGAGGCGGCGCTGCGGGCGGCCAAGGCGGCCGGGTTCCAGGTGGTGCTGGTTGGGCCGGGCCACCCGGCGGAGGCGTCCGCCCTGGCGGATGTGACGGTGTCCGACTACCGGGATATGATCCGCGTGGAGCGTTGAGCGCAAGGGAGAAATGGTGTTTCGACCGGAAAGCTTTGTCAAGCGGGAACATCTGTGCTATAATGATGTCTGCAATACACAGCTCCGGAGCGCCGGAGCGAGCCAGAGAAAGGAACCGCTATGAACGAAAAAGAAGTCGCGGAGCTCCGCCGCCGCTTCCGGCAGGACCGGAGCGGCATCTCCCATGTGCGGGGCTGCTATGTGAATGAGAACCGGGAGATCGTGTCCCAGTTTGACCAGCCGCTGGGCGTGATGACCCAGGAGGAGAATGAGAAGATCCTGGGCCTGCTGAAGCGCACCCTGTCCGGGACGCTGGGCAAAAACCTGCTGGACATCACCTTCGCAACGCAGCAGGTGGTCCACGGGGAGGAGCACAAGCTGCTGATGGCCCTGCGCAGCTCAGAGCTGGGGGACGAGGAGGCGGTCCAGGCATTTTTCCAGAAGGTCATTTCCTCGGTGACTTTGGAAGGGAATTACATGATCCTGCTGGTCCATGACGCCTATGACGTGCCCTACCGCTCCCAGGGCGGGGACAAGCAGGATGACGCATCCTCAGAGGTGTTCTCCTATATCCTGTGCAGTGTGTGTCCGGTGAAGCTGACCAAGCCGGCCCTGAGCTACTATGTCCAGCAGAATGAGTTCCACAACCGGACTGCGGACTGGGTGGTGGCCCCGCCGGAGCTGGGCTTTCTGTTCCCGGCCTTCGATGACCGCGCCGCCAACCTGTACAACGCCCTCTACTACACCAAGCATACAGAGGACATCCAGAGCGCTGTGGTGGAGGCGGTGTTCGGCGCCGATGCCCCCATGCCCGCGGACGAGCAGCAGGCGGCCTTTCACACGGTGCTGGAGGAGTCCCTGGAAGAGGAGTGCTGCCTCCAGGTGGTCCAGGCGGTCCACGACCAGCTGTGCGGCCTGATGGAGGACCACAAGGAGAGCCATGAGGCGGAGCCCCTGGTCATCGGGAAGGGAGAGGTCCGCCAGGCCCTGGCGGCCAACGGAGTCTCCCAGGAGCACATCCATGCCTTTGAGGAGAAGTACGACCAGAGCTTCGGGGCGGACGCCCAGCTCAGCCCCCGGAATCTGGTGGATCCCAGGCGCGTGGAGATCAAGACGGCGGATGTGACCATCAAGGTGGATCCGGACCGGACAGATCTGGTCCAGACCCGGATCATCAACGGCGTCAAGTACATCCTGGTCCGGGTGGAGGAGGGCGTGGAGGTCAACGGCGTCCCGGTCCAGATCACGGAATAACGAATCGGCGGAGAAAAATCAGAGCGGCAGACCCGTGTGGGCCTGCCGCTTTTGTCGTTGCTTCCATTCAGGAAATCTTTCAGCTCCTTGGAGCGGGAGAGATGACGCGCCGCCGTCGCAGGCTCCAGATCTGTCGCTTCCGCCTCTGGCGAACGCTCCCTCATTCCGCTGCTCCGGCTCTCCCCACGCGACCCGCTGCGCTGGGCTCGCGCGGGGGCCCAAAAAGCTGCGCCCCGAATGCGGAAAAGTGCTGAGAGCGGCGCTTAGTTCAGGAAATCCTTCAGCTTTTTGCTGCGGCTAGGATGGCGCAGCTTTCTGAGGGCCTTGGCCTCGATCTGACGGATGCGCTCCCGGGTGACATTGAACTCCTTGCCTACCTCCTCCAGGGTGCGGGTGCGGCCGTCCTCAATGCCGAAGCGCAGCTTCAGCACCTTCTCCTCCCGGGGGGTGAGGGTGGAGAGGACCTCCACCAGCTGCTCCTTCAGCAGGGTGAAGGAGGCGGCCTCCGCAGGCTCGCTGGCGTCCTCGTCGGGAATGAAGTCGCCCAGATGGCTGTCCTCCTCCTCGCCGATGGGGGTCTCCAGGGAGACGGGCTCCTGGGCGATCTTCAGGATCTCCCGCACCCGCTCCACAGGCATGGACATCTCCTCGGCGATCTCCTCGGGGGAGGGGTCGTGGCCCAGCTCCTGGAGCAGCTGGCGGGAGACGCGGATGACCTTGTTGATGGTCTCCACCATGTGGACCGGGATGCGGATGGTGCGGGCCTGGTCGGCGATGGCCCGGGTGATGGCCTGGCGGATCCACCAGGTGGCATAGGTGGAGAACTTATAGCCCTTGGTATAATCGAACTTCTCCACCGCCTTGATCAGGCCCAGGTTGCCCTCCTGGATCAGGTCCAAAAACTGCATTCCGCGGCCCACATAGCGCTTTGCGATGGACACCACCAGACGCAGGTTGGCCTCGGCCAGGCGCTGCTTGGCCCGCTCGCCCTTCTTGATGGCACGGTTGAGCTCGGTCCGGACCTCATCGGGGATCTCCTCACCGGCGGCCTCCAGCTCCTCCAGCTGGGACTTGGCGGCGTTGCCCGCATCCATGGCCTGAGCCAGCTCGATCTCCTCATCAGAGGACAGCAGGTTGACCTTACCGATCTCCTTCAGGTACATCCGAACCGGATCGTCGGTGCCGAAGGCGTCCACCATGGAGTTGGGATCCACCATCTCCTCCTCGTTGATCTCCTCCATGGCCTCCAGAGGGGGATCCGCGTCGTCGGGGAGGTCGGGGATATAGTCCTCGCCCACAGTGTCGATGCCCAGATTCTCCAGAGTGTCATAGATCTTGTCCATCTGATCGGACTCCAGATCCATATCCTCCAGCACGTCCATCAGTTCGGTGGAGGAGAGGTTGCCCTTCTTCTTGCCCCGCTCAATCAGCTCTCCCAGCTTTTCCGCGCCGGGGACGCCCTCTACCACCTTCATGATCTCCACCTTGCCGGCCTCCATGCGGGCCTGCATCTCCGGAGTGGGGGCCTTGTTCCCATTGGACTTTTTCTCCAGGATCATGGTCACGCCATTGTGCTGGGTCTCGATCAGGGCGGGATTTTCTTTCTTTTTGGTACTCATGGTTTCTCCTCCATATATGCTTTCTTTTCCAAATTACTGCGCTGTGCGGCCAGGAGAAGGTCATTCTCGCTGGCGCCGCTCCGCTTGATGGCTTCTGCGCGGATCACGGCTATGTAATCAGCCAGGGATTGGCGGCTGTTGGCCATAGATTCCGGGGAACTGGCCACCTGAGTCAGGTGGTCCATTTCCTCGCCGGTGAGCTCGCCTGCCAGCAGGGACAGCTGGGTGGACAGGCCCTCCTCCGCCCGCCGGAGCAGCAGGGCGTATGCCTTGCCCAGCAGGGGGGAGGAGAACTCCTCCGGCCTCAGCTGGGTCAGCTCCCGGTGGAGGGAGGGGTCCAGCAGCAGCAGACGGAGCACGCCCTCCTCCGCCCGGGCGGAGCGGATGTTTTCATACCGCAGGCCCCGGGACTTGGGCTGGAGCTGGATGGCCGGAGTGAGGTCCCGGCGCTCCTGCTGCTTTTGTTCCTTTCTCAGGCGGCGCTGGAAGGCCTTCTTGACCTCCTGGGCCACCGCCTCCGGCGAGACCCCCGCCGTCTCGGCGGCATGACGGCCATAGATCTCCCGCTCCACCGCGCTGGGCAGGGAGGAGAGGAGCTGGGCGGCCTCCTGGAGAAAGCCCACCTTTTGGCTGTCGTCGCTCAGGTCGTATTTTTTTCGGATCTGCTCCAGGCGGTAGTCCACCTGGTTTTCACTCTGGTCCAGCAGACGGAGAAAGGCGTCCCGTCCAAACTGCTTGATGAACTCATCCGGGTCCTTGGCCCCCGTCACCCGCAGGACGCGCACCTTCATCCCGGCCCGCTCCAGCAGGGGGATGGCCCGCTGGGCTGCCGAGACGCCGGCTCCGTCCCCGTCGTAGGCAATGATGGCCTCGGGGAAGTAGCGGGAGAGCAGCTGGGCGTGCTCCGGGGTCAGGGCGGTGCCCAGGGAGGCCACCGCGCTGTCAAAGCCCGCCTGATGGAGGGAGATGGTATCCATATACCCCTCCGTCAGGATGACCCGGCCCGCCTTGGACTTTTTGGCGATGTTCAGGGCGAACACGTTGCGGCTCTTGTTGTACACGGGGGTGTCCGGGGAGTTGAGGTACTTGGGTGTGGAGTCGTCCATCACCCGGCCGCCGAAGCCGATGACCTCGCCCCGGATGTCGATGATAGGGAACATGACCCGATTCCGGAAGCGGTCATAGATCCGGCCGTCCTGATTGCTCACCGCCAGACCGGCGTCCAGCAGGTCCCGCTTGTCATAGCCCTGCTGTCCCAGCGCCTGGATCAGGGCATCCCACCGGTTGGGGGCAAAGCCCAGGCCGAAGCTGGTGAGGGTCCGGCGGGACAGGCCGCGCCGCTGCAAATAGGCCAGTCCCTCCGCTCCCTCCGGGGCATACAGCCACTGGTGAAAGGTGCGGGCGGCCTGTTTGTTGATGGCCAGCAGCTTCTCCCGGCGCTCCTTGGCCCCGGCGGAATAGCCACTGTCCGGCACCTCCAGCCCGGCCCGTTTGGCCAAAACAGCCACCGCGTCCCGAAAGGGGAGGTTGTCCAGTTCCATCACAAAGTTGATGGCCCCGCCCCCCTTGCCGCAGCCGAAGCATTTATAGATCTGCTTGTCGGCCGACACAGAGAAGGAGGGGGTCTTTTCACTGTGAAAGGGGCAAAGGCCCCAGTAATTTCGGCCCTTTTTCGTCAGCCGGACTGACTCCGAGACCAGGTCCACAATGTCGGTGCGGGCGATCAGCTCGTCCAAAAAACGGTCCGGAATGGCCAAAAGACTTCCTCCTTTCAAATCAGGATCACAGGGGCGGCCCCTATTTTACAGACCAGGCGGTTGGAATGAACAGTCTGCTGAACTGTTCAATGGCAAAAGGATCGGTCATGCCGGCGATGTAGTCGCAGACCGCCCGGTCCACCCCCTCCTCCAGGCGGATCTCCTGAAAGTCGGCGGGGAGGGCGTCCGGCTCGCGTCGGTAGTAGTCGAACAGGCGGCGGAGCATTTCCTGGGCCTTGCCCTCCTCCCCCTTGGCCAGGGGGTTGGTGTAGACGTTTTCAAACATGAACTCCCGCAGGACTGCCATGGCCTCGCCGACCTCCTCGGACTGCCGGATAGCGTCCTGTTCCCGGCTGGCCTGGATCACATCCAGCGCCAGGGCGTTGATCCGCTCTCCATGGGTGAAGCCCAGGATGCTGGAGACCTCAAGAGGGATGTCCATGGGATAGATGACGCCCCCGCGGAGGGCGTCCTCAATGTCGTGGTTGATATAGGCGATCTGGTCAGCCAGGCGGACCACCTGGCCCTCCAGGGTGGCGGACTGCTGTCCTCTGGTGTGGCAGACGATGCCGTTGCGCACCTCCCAAGTCAGGTTCAGTCCGGCTCCATCCTTCTCCAGGCGGTCCACCACACGGAGGGACTGCTGGTAGTGGGCAAAGCCGCCGGGCATCAGATCGTTGAGCAGGCGCTCGCCGGCGTGGCCAAAGGGGGTGTGGCCCAGGTCGTGGCCCAGGGCGACTGCCTCCGTCAGGTCCTCGTTCAGGGCGAGGGCCCGGGCGATGGTGCGGGCGATGCGGCTGACCTCCAGGGTGTGGGTCATGCGGGTGCGGTAGTGGTCCCCCTGGGGCTGAAGAAAGACTTGGGTCTTGTGCTTGAGGCGGCGGAACGCCTTGCTGTACACGATGCGGTCGGTGTCCCGCTGAAAGCAGGTGCGGATCCCGCACTCCGCCTCCGGACGGGCCCGGCCTCTGGTCTGTGCGGCCCGGCAGGCGTGGGGGGAGAGGGTCACTGCCTCCAGTTGCTCCTGCTGCTGTCGAAGCTCCATGGGAAAACGCCTCCTTCCCGGATGGGTGTACGTTTCAGGTCAACTTTCCACATATACCATATACGCAAAACAGGGCGAATTTCCTTCCTCAAAAGAAAAAATTTTTTCAAGGCAGAAATTTCCGCAGCAGCTTCTCCTTCCAGGGGGCGTATGGCCGGTATCGAACGGGAAGATCGGGGCCTGCGCCTTTTTTCAGGATGCTCTTGGGGTGGGAGAAGGTCTCAAAGCTGGCGCGGCCGTGGTAGCTGCCCATACCGCTGGCCCCAACCCCGCCAAAGGGCAGATAGGGGGTGGAGAGGTGGACCACCGTGTCGTTGACACAGCCGCCGCCGAAGGGGATCCGGTCCAAAATCGCCCGCTCCACCTCCCGGCTTTTGGTAAAGAGGTAGAGGGCCAGGGGGCGGGGCCTGTCCTGGACAAAAGAGACGGCCTCCTCCAGCGTATCAAAGGGCAGCAGAGGGAGGATCGGGCCGAAGATCTCCTCCTGCATCACCGGGGCGTCGGGGGAGGGGGGAAGGACCAGGGTGGGGGCCATCCGGCCGCCGCCGGTCTGACCGCCGCAGAGTACCTGACAGCCCTCCAGCAGCCCCTCCAGGCGGCGGAGGTGGGCGGCGTTGACGATGCGGGGGTAGTCGGGACAGGCGAGAGGGTCCGTTCCCAGCTGAGCGGTCAGCTCTGCTTGGAGCAGACGGATCAGTTCCGGAAGTACATCTCTCTGGACCAAAACATAGTCGGGAGCTACACAGGTTTGTCCACTGTTGAGCAGTTTTCCGAAAAGGATCCGTCGGGCGGCCAGAGCCAGATCTGCATCCTTGGTTACGATCACTGGACTTTTGCCCCCCAACTCCAGGGTCACTGGGGTGAGACGGGCAGCGGCCCGCTCCATGACAATGCGGCCCACAGTGGGACTGCCGGTGAAAAAGATATAGTCGAAGGGCAAATCCAGCAGGGCCTGATTTTCTGCGCATTCCCCCTCCACCACGGCGGCCAGCTCCGGGGGCAGGGATCGAGCAACCAGCTCCGCCAGAGCACGGGAGCAGGCGGGGGCATAGGCCGACGGCTTGAGCACCGCGCAGTTTCCGGCGGACAAGGCGCCGATCAGAGGCATCAGGGACAGCTGGATCGGGTAGTTCCATGGGGACAGGATGAGCACCGAGCCGTAGGGCTCCGGGCGGACCGTGCTCCGGGCCGGAAAGTGGGCCAGCGGGGTGGGGACACGCCGGGGGCGGGTCCAGCGGCCCAGATGCTTTAGATGGAACCGCAGCTCCTCCCGCACCAGGCCGAGCTCCGTCATATAGCCCTCGAAGGACGGCTTGCCCAGGTCCGCCTCCAGGGCGGCGAGCAGAGCGCCCTCCTGGTCTGTCAGTCCCTGGAGCAGACTCTCCAGGGCGCGCCGGCGGGCGGGGAGTGGCAAGGTAGCGCCGGAGCGGAAATAGGCCCTCTGGCGGGCGGTGACATCGGACAGATCCAAAAATACTTCCTCCTTGTCCCCGGTCACTGGATGGCCCGGTCCCTCAGCCAGCTGGGGAGGGCCCTGGCCTTGATGCTGGATACGATGCCCATGGCGGCGTACAGTGTGAGGATGGACGAGCCGCCGTAGCTGACAAAGGGCAGGGTGAGCCCCATCACAGGAAAGACGAACAGGCACATCCCCACATTGGCGGCGATCTGGATGATGAGCATCCCGGCCATCCCAACGGCCACATAGGCGTGGAAAGGGGAACTGGCGTTCCGGGCGACCCAGAGGCAGCGGAGGATGACCAGCGCCAGCAGAAGGAGCAGGGCCAGGCAGCCGATCATGCCCAGTTCCTCGCCGCACACGGCGAAGATGAAGTCAGTATGCCGGGCGGGCAGGGTGGAGGCGTGCTCAGACTGGGTCATGTTCCCGTGGAGGTAGCCCTGGCCGAACAGCTGCCCGGAGCCCAAAGCCAGGATGGAGCGGGTCTGCTGAAAACCGATCCCCTGGGGGTCGTAGGAGTGGTCGAACAGCACCCGGAAGCGCTTGACCAAGTACAGGCTGTCCCAGGCCGCCGTGTTGGGCAGAATAAAGATCCACAGCACGGCAAAACCGATGACCAAGGCGCTGCCCGCCAGCAGGAACCAGCGCTTTTTGACTCCGGCGCCCCAGGCCATAACGGCGAAAATGAACAGATAGACCACACACATCCCCATATCGCCGCAGATTCCGGCGATCAGGGCCAGCATGAAGGCGGCGTGGCCGCCGATCTGGACCAGGGAGGGGAGGGAGCTGATGCTCTGCCCACGGTCCTGAATCTTGGTGATCTGGAGGGAAAGGAGCAGGATGAAGGGGATCTTGATGATCTCATTGGGCTGGATCTCCAGGGGAAAGCCCGGGATGTCCAGCCAGTTCAGGTTCCCTGAGTTGTGGTCGTTGCCCAGGGGGGTGAGCAGCAGGAGCAGGAAGAACACACTGCCCCCAAAGAGCCACTTCCAGTTTTTCTCCACAAACAGCTGAAAGTCCACGAAGGTGCACAGCAGGTAGACCGCGACACCCAGGAGGATGGCGACGCACTGGATGACCACCGGGCGGTTGTTCTGATTGTACCGGGTGGCGGAGAAGATCAGCGCCACACCGAAGCCGCTGGTCAGCAGGCAGAGGGACAGGAGCACCAGATCCCCCTTTTTCAAAAACTCATGGAGTGGAGAGAATAGGGTCCGCACGGCGTCCCCTCCTTTTCTTTTGAATACGGCCCTATATTTTATCACTTTTTTGTGGAAAGGTAAACCGGAACTGTGCTATAATCAGAGAGAATTCGGAAAACAAACTGTGAACACGGGGGAAAGACATGGAATATTGTTCCAATAGTGCGGAGGAGACTGAGGCCCTGGGGGCGGAATTGGCCGTCCGGCTGCGCCCCGGGGACGTGGTGGCCTATACCGGGGATCTGGGGGCGGGAAAGACCGCCTTTACCCGGGGGATCGCCCGGGGGCTTGGGATTCCGGAGGGGGTGACCAGCCCCACCTTTACCATTGTCAACGAGTATGAGGGTGGGCGGCTGCCGTTGTTCCACTTTGATCTATACCGGCTGGGCGACCCTGAGGAGCTGTTCGACATCGGCTGGGAGGACTACCTGGCCCGGGGCGGCGTGTGCGCCGTGGAGTGGAGCGAGAACGTGGCCGACGCCCTGGAGGACGAGCCCATCCGGGTGGACATCCGCCGGGGGGAGCACGACGGACAGCGCGTGATCTCTATCCGAAACGCGCCGGAGTTGTGACCGGACATAAGACCGATTTTCGGAAGATCGGGTCAAAACTGCAAGAAAAGTGTGTGATGAAACCATGAAAATACTGGCGTTGGAGTCCTCCGCCACAGCCTGCTCCGCGGCGCTGTGGGGGGAGGAGGGGCTCATTGCCCAGAGCTTTCAAAACAGCGGCCTGACCCACAGCCGCACCCTGCTGCCCATGGTCCGGGACCTGCTGAACAACTGCGGGACCGGGCTGGAGCAGGTGGACGTGATCGCGGTGGCGGTGGGACCGGGCTCCTTTACCGGGCTGCGCATCGGCGTGTCCACCGCCAAGGGCCTGGCCTGGGCGGAGGACAAGGACTGCGCCCCCTGCTCCACCCTGGAGTCCATGGCCTGGCCCCTGGCATTTTTCCGGGACGCAGTCATCGTCTGCGCCATGGACGCCCGGCGGAAGCAGGTCTATAACGCCCTGTTTCAGGCCGACGGGGAGCGCCTGATCCGCCTGGCCCCCGACCGGGCCATCTCCCTGGAGGAGCTGGGGGAGGAACTGAAAAAAATCAAAAAGCGGAAAATAGTCGTTGGAGATGGGGCAAAGCTGTGTTATAATGCACTTCGAGAACAGGACAGCCAGATGGAGCTGGCTCCCGAGCCCCTGCGGATGCAGAGTGCCCAGGGGGTGGCCCGGGCGGCCCTGGAACAGATCCGTGCCGGCAGGCTGGTGAAGGGCAGGGAGTTGGTCCCGGTCTATCACCGGCTGTCCCAGGCGGAGCGCGAACGGCTGGAACGGGAGCGGCAGAGCCGCGACAACCAAAACAAATAAAGGGGTTTATTGTGATGTTCGAAAACGACAACAAAGTACACATTTTGGACCATCCTCTGCTTCAGCACAAGCTGAGCATCCTTCGGGATGAGCGGACCGGTGTGAAGGAGTTCCGGGAGATCGTCTCTGAGATCGCCGCCCTGGAGTGCTATGAGGCTACCCGGGATCTGCCCACCGAGGAGGTGGAGATCAAGACTCCTGTGGCTACCGGCACTTTCCAGGTGCTGGCCGGGAAGAAGCTGGCCATTGTTCCCATCCTCCGGGCCGGCCTGGGCATGGTGGACGGGATCCTGGACCTGATCCCCTCTGCCAAGGTGGGGCATATCGGCTTGTACCGGGATCCTGAGACCCATCAGCCCGTGGAGTACTACTGCAAGATGCCCTCTGATATTTCCGAGCGGGATGTGATCGTGCTGGATCCCATGCTGGCCACCGGCGGGTCCGCCTCCGCGGCCATCACCTTCATCAAGGGCTACGGCTGCAAGCACATCAAGCTGATGAATGTCTTGGCCGCCCCCGAGGGGATCCAGGTGATTCGCCGCGACCACCCCGACGTGGACATCTATGTGGCCGGCGTGGACGAAAAGCTCAACGAGCACGCCTATATCGTCCCCGGCCTGGGCGACGCCGGCGACCGCATCTTCGGCACCAAGTAACAGCTGACCAAAATAGACACCAGACATCCCCGGCGATTTGAAATCGCCGGGGATCCGTCTTTTCTGTCCCAGGCACCCACGCGCCCCTCCGTGCATAGAAAAAGAGAAAGGAGGGGAGCGGATATGGAACATCTGCTGCGATATGACCGGCCGGCGGCGGTGGCCTATGCCCACCGCTGGGCCTATGGCCGGAATCCCCGGTACTACGACTATGAGCGGGTGGGGGGAGACTGCACCAGCTTTGCCTCCCAATGTCTGTACGCCGGGGCGGGGATCATGAACTTCACGCGGGACCTGGGCTGGTACTATCTGGACGGCAACCACAAGGCCCCAGCCTGGACGGGCGTGCCCTACTTCTACCGATTTCTGACCCGGAGCGCGCCCAGCCGGGGCCCGGTGGGGGTCCCGGCTCCGCCGGAGCTGCTGCTTCCGGGGGACTTTGTCCAGCTTCGGTTTGATGCACCTGAGTTTGGACATACTCCTGTGGTGGTGGAGGTGGGCAGTCCGCCCGCTCTGGACAGGATCCTGGTGGCGGCCCACAGCCAGGACGCGGACCTCCGCCCTCTAAGTACCTACTCCTTCCGGGAGATCCGGGGGATCCATATTCTGGGCGTGCGCTCTTGAACTCATATCTGTCCTTGTGCAGAGGACACAGCGATGAAGAAATGTTGTCCTTAGCTGTACATTTTTGAATCACAGCATAAAATTTGAAGTTTTTATGAACAAAACAAGCATAAAGAAACTGTTAAAAATATAGAAAATTTAGGGTGAAGAGCGTTTTTTGATGAATTTACTTGGCATCTTTCCGGTTTCGTGCTATGCTTGCAGAACCTTCACAGGAAGGAACTGGTTATCTAAAACGAGAGGAAGTAAGCAGCATGGGAAAAAAGAAAAAACTGGGCCTTGTGCCCAAACTGATCATTGGCATCATATTGGGCATCCTGATCGGATCCTTCTGCCCTGAGATCGTCTGCCGGATCGTGGTGACCGCCTCCGGCCTGTTCAGCACGTTCCTGAAATTCGTGATCCCCATGATGATCCTGGCGTATGTCACCATGGGAATCGCAGACTTGTCCCAGGGGGCCGGAAAGCTGCTGGCCATCACGGCGGGGCTGTCCTACGGCTCCACCCTGATCGCCGGCTCCTGTGCGTTCCTGGTGGCGATCACTCTGTTCCCCAGCTTCATGGACGCCTCCGCCCTGGAGCAGATCGCCGCCACCGCGGGCAACTCCGTGGCCTCCCTGTTCAGCATCTCCGTGACTCCCATCCTGGACACCCTGGCCGCCGTGCTGCTGGCCTTCATCCTGGGTCTGTCCCTGTCCGCCATGAAGGGGAAGGAGATCGGTGACACCCTGTACAACGCTATCAAGGACTTCTCCACCATCATCGACAAGGTGCTCCATGTGGCCATCGTCCCCTTGCTGCCCCTGTACATCTGCGGAACCTTTGTGGACATGACCCACTCCGGCAAGACTTTCGTGATTCTGGGCATCCTATGGAAGGTGTTCCTGGTGGTCATCGCCATGCACCTGCTGTACTTGGTGTTCGCTTTTGTGGTGGCCGGAGGCATCAGCCACAAGAATCCGGTCACCCTGCTGAAAAACCAGATCCCCGGCTATACCACCGCCCTGGGCACCCAGTCCTCCGCCGCCACCATCCCGGTGAACCTCCAGTGCGCCGAGGCGGACGGTATCTCCCAGGAGATCCGCAACTTCGTGGTGCCCCTGTGTGCCAACATCCACATGGCCGGCTCCATGATCACCATCACCTCCTGTGCCACCGCGGTGTGTTTGATGAACGATCTGCCCATCAGCCTGGCTACGGTGGTCCCCTTCATTGCCACCCTGGGTATCGCAATGGTGGCTTCTCCCGGTGCGCCGGGCGGCTCTATTATGACCGCGCTTCCCTTCCTGTACATGGTGTTCGGACCTGAGGCCGGCGATGTGAACGGCCCCATCTGTGCCATCATGGTGGCCCTGTACATCACACAGGACTCTTTCGGCACCGCCTGCAACGTCTCCGGCGACAACGCCATCGGCGTCATTGTGGACACCATCAACCGTAAGCTGTCCAAGGCATAATTATACCCTGCCCTGAGGAGGCTTCTATGAACGTATTTGACATCATTGGGCCGGTGATGATCGGTCCATCCAGCTCCCACACCGCCGGCGCGGTCCGCCTGGGCCGGGTGGCGTGGAAGATCCTGGGGGACAAGGTGGTAAAGGCGGACATCACGCTGTCCGGTTCCTTTGCCCAGACTTACCGGGGCCACGGCACGGACAAGGCCCTCATTGCCGGCGTGATGGGGATGGACTCGGATGACGAGCGGATCCGCCATTCCCTCCAGCTGGCGAAGGAGGGCGGCATGGAGTTTGCTTTCCATGAGACTGAGATCCCGGGCGCCCACCCCAACACCGCGCGGGTCACGGTGACCGGAGCCCAGGGGGGCACCGCCGTGATTCAGGGGGCCTCCATCGGAGGCGGTAACATCCTGATCACGGAGATCAACGGGATGGCAGTCTCCTTCACGGGGCAGTACAACACCCTGTTGGTGCTCCACTATGACAAGCCGGGCACCATTGCGGCGGTGACCAACTTCATGGCCTATTCCGAGGTCAACATCGGAAATTTCCGCCTCTCCCGCCCCAAAAAGGGGGGCGAGGCCGTTATGACCATCGAGGTGGACGGCGACGTGTCCGACGCACTGATCAGCAGTTTAAGGATCCTGCCCAATATCATCAACGTGGTGTTGATCCGGGCGATTTGAGGAGGGTGGCACAATGCTGGAATATTCTTCGATCGCGGAGCTCTGCCGGGCGGCGGAGCAGGCCGGGAGCACCATCTCCCAGACCGCCCTGGCCGATCAGGCGGAGCAGATGGAGCAGCCGGCCGACGTTTTGTATCAGCGCATGGCGGACAGTCTGGGTGTGATGCGCGACGCGGTCCGGGCGGGGATGGACCCGGAGCTGCGGTCCACCTCCGGCCTCACCGGCGGAGACGCGGCCAAAATGGCCCGCTACGCGGAGCGGGGCGGGATCACCGGGACATTTCTCAACCGGGCGGTGGCCCGGGCCATCGCGGTTTCAGAGTACAACGCCGCCATGGGCAAGGTGGTGGCCGCCCCCACAGCGGGGTCCTGCGGCATCCTGCCTGGGACCATTGTCTCCATGCTGGAGGAGGGCCTGTGTGACGAGCGGGCCGCGGTCATGGCCCTGTTCACCGCCGGGGCCATCGGCATGGTGATCGCTCAGCAGGCCTCCATCGCCGGGGCCCAGGGAGGATGTCAGGCGGAGTGCGGCTCCGCCTCCGCTATGGCCGCCGCGGCCCTGGTGGAGCTGTGCGGCGGAACGCCGGCCCAGTCCGCCCACGCCTGTGCCATGGCCATCAAGAACCAGCTGGGGCTGGTGTGCGACCCGGTGGCCGGCCTGGTGGAGATCCCCTGTATCAAACGCAACGTCTCTGGCATCGCCATCGCCTTCACTGCGGCGGAGATGGCCCTGGCGGGGATCGAGAGTAAGATCCCCGCGGACGAGTGCATCCAGGCCATGCGGGCGGTGGGCGACTCCATGCCCTGCGCCCTGAAGGAGACGGCTCAAGGGGGACTTGCCATGACGCCAACCGGAATAGAGCTGAAGCGAAAGGTGTTCGGTCCCACTGATTGAGCAGGTGTAAAACAGCGTCTTCTTTTGTGAACAGTCCGGAGAATACTTCTTGGGGCGGCCCGGGTCCAAGGGCAGAAAATCAAATCCAGAATTGCTCCCATAAAATCCGGGCTTCAACCCTTGACAACCTTTGAAAACTGTGATACAGTTCCCTTACTGCAAAGAAAAGGAACTCTAGCAAGGCGCACCCTGTTCAGAGAGCCCCCGGCCGGTGAGAGGGGGAGAGGACGTCCTGTGAACCTACCCCTTGGAGCAGCCGCCTGAACGGCCGAAGACCGGCCCAGTAGGGGACAGGCCGGGTTTCGCCCGTTACCGCGTGGGAGTTTGCATGAACTCCGTGAGGTCTGCCCTGCGAGGGGCGGGCAAACCAGAGGTGGTACCGCGTTGCACTGTAATGCCCTCTGTCCGATCACCGGACAGGGGGCTTTTGTTGTCATATGGGGGAGAAGCGCATGGAAAACAAGAGACGGACCGGGACGCTGTGCGTCTTTCTGGCGGCGGTGCTGTACAGCATCGGCGGGCTGTGCATCAAGCTGATCCCCTGGGGGGGCATGGCCATCAACGGGGCCCGTACCGCCATCGCCCTGGTGGTGATCGGGGCATATCTGGCGGTGATCCGCCACCCGCTCCGGTTCAACCGCTGGGTCGCGGTGGGGGCGCTGAGCATCTTCGGCACCAACGCCCTGTTCTCCGTGGCCAACAAGCTGACCACGGCGGCCAACGTGATCGTTCTCCAGTTCACCGCCCCCATTTTTGTCATTCTGTTTTCCGCCCTGTTTTGGAGAAGAAAGCCCGGCCGGCTGGATCTGCTGGCCTGCGGGATCGTGTTCGGCGGGGTGCTCTTCTTCTTCGCGGACAGCCTGGAGATGGGCGGTGGCCTGGGCAATGTGCTGGCCCTGCTGTCCGGCGTGGCCTATGCAGGTGTTTTCCTGATGAACGAGATGCCGGACTCCGACGCCATCTCCTCCGTGTTCTGGGGGGACGTCCTCTCGGCAGTCACCGGACTGCCCTTCCTGCTGGGGGAGGAAAAACTGGAGCCCATCGCCCTGACCAGTCTGCTGGTGCTGGGCGTCTTTCAGGTGGCGGTGGCCTATATCCTGCTGACCATCGGCCTGAAAACCACGCCTCCGGTGACCGCCAGCCTGGTCTCCGGCATCGAGCCGGTGCTCAACCCAATCCTGGTGGCGGTGTTCTATCACGAGACTGTGGGCACTCTGGCCCTGGCTGGGGCGGCCACCGTCATCGTCGGCGTGGTGGGCTATAATGTCATCCGGGCCCGGCAGAGCACAGAATCAAGCGTTTCATCCAATTTTTCAGAATAAAATAAAAAGGAGTAAGATCGATGACTTGTTACGAAGAGCTGAAAGCCCGCGGCCTCATTGCCCAGGTGACCAATGAGGAGGAGATCTCCAAAATGATCAACGAGGGGAAGGCCGTGTTCTACATCGGCTTTGACCCCACCGCCGACTCCCTCCATGTGGGCCACTTCATGGCCCTGTGCCTGATGAAGCGGCTCCAGATGGCGGGCAACCGCCCCATCGCCCTGATCGGCGGCGGCACTGGCTATATCGGCGACCCCTCCGGCCGCACCGATATGCGCAGCATGATGACCCCGGAGACCATCCAGCACAACTGCGACTGCTTCAAGAAGCAGATGGAACGCTTCATCGAGTTCGGCGAGGGCAAGGCCCAGATGGTGAACAACGCCGACTGGCTGCTGAAGCTGAACTACATTGAGATGCTGCGGGATGTAGGCGCCTGCTTCTCGGTGAACAATATGCTCCGGGCCAAGTGCTATGAGCAGCGCATGGAGAAGGGTCTCTCCTTCCTGGAGTTCAACTACATGATCATGCAGTCCTACGACTTCTACTACCTGTTCCAGCACTACGGCTGCAATATGCAGTTCGGCGGCGACGATCAGTGGTCCAATATGCTGGGCGGCACCGAGCTCATCCGCCGCAAGCTGGGCAAGGACGCCCACGCCATGACCATCACCCTTCTGCTCAACTCCGAGGGCAAGAAGATGGGCAAGACCGCCAAGGGCGCCGTCTGGCTGGATCCCAACAAGACCAGCCCCTATGAGTTCTACCAGTACTGGCGCAACGTGGGGGACGACGACGTGCTCAAGTGCCTGCGGATGCTGACCTTCCTGCCCCTGGAGCAGATCGACGAGATGGACAAGTGGGAGGGCAGCCAGCTGAACACCGCCAAGGAGATCCTGGCCTATGAGCTGACCAAGCTGGTCCACGGCCAGGAGGAGGCGGAGAAGGCCCAGTCCGCCGCCCGGGCCATCTTCGGCGGCGGAGGAGACACCGCCGATATGCCCTGCACCTGCCTGTGCCGGGAGGACGCCCAGGGGGATTCCATCGGCCTGCTGGACCTGATGGTCAAGTGCAAGCTGGCCCCCTCCAAGAAGGAGGCCCGCCGCCTGGTGGAGCAGGGCGGTGTGGAGGTCAACGGCGAGAAGGTCACCGATGTGTCCGCCGCCTTCCCCTGTACTGACTTCTGCGGCGAGGGCCTGGTCATCAAGAAGGGCAAGAAGGTGTTCCACAAGGTCATCATGGATCAGTAATTCCGTCCTGATACAAGAAAACTCCCCCGGCTGCGGCCGGGGGAGTTTTCTTCGCTTCCGTATTAAAACTGGCCCAGGTCCCGGACCACCGCGCTGGCCAGCACCAGTCCGGCGGCGGCGGGCACGAAGGAGATGGAGCCCGGGGTGTCCCGCCGGGCGGTGGAGCCCGGCCGGGTCTCGGAGGCGGAGGCGGGCGGCTCCGCCTCCATGGGGCGGAGGGGGCTGCGGGGCTCCTCCCGGGACCAGACCACCTTCAGGTGGGAGATCCCCCTCCGGCGCAGCTCCTTCCGCATGACCCGGGCCAGGGGACAGCCCTGGGTCTTGGACAGGTCTGAGACCTCGAAGGCGGTAGGGTCCAGCTTGTTTCCCGAGCCCATCGCACTGACAATCCTGACCTGTAAAGCGGTACACCTTGTCACAAGCTCCAGCTTGGCGGCCACGGTGTCAATGCAGTCCACCACATAGTCGTACTGGGACAGATCCACCTGTCCGGCGTTTTGCGGGAGGTAGAACATCCGGATGGCCCGCACCTGACAGTCCGGGTTGATGTCCCGCACCCGCTGGGCCATGACCTCCGCCTTGGGCTGGCCGATGGTGGAGTGGAGGGCGGCGAGCTGGCGGTTCAAGTTGCTCTCTGAGACTGTATCGTCATCGTATAAGTGTAAAGTGCCCACACCTGCCCGTGCCAAGGCCTCAACGCAGCAGCCCCCGACGCCGCCCACGCCGAACACGGCGACGCGGGCGCGGCGGAGCCGGTCCAAAGGCTCGTCGCCTACCAACAGGCGGGTGCGGATAAAGGGATCGGACATAAGAGAGTACCTCCTAGAATTGATGGATAACCGGCCCTTTCCGCAGCAGCCGGTAGATGCCTATGAGCATACACAGCATACTCAGGGTCCAAAGCAAGCCGGCACAGGCAATATGAACCGACTGCACTTCGGAGTACATGGAAAATTGAGGATCATACCGAAAACAGAGGGCCCGAAAAAAGAACCAGAAAGCGCCGGATAAAAAGAGCGTCTGTCCGCCAAACCACAGGATCGCCTGGTTGCGGGACCGCCAAAACAGGTAAATCAGCACCAGCAGGGTACAAACAACAACAATTACAAAACCACCCAGAACCAGTCCATACACTTCAGCTTCTAAATGCATACTACTGCCCCTCTCTGGTAAAGTCAAACAGTTCCTCAATGGTCACACCAAAATAGTGCGCTAAATCGTGGGCAAGCCAGATGGATGGATCAAATTTTCCCGTTTCCACTGCATGGATCGCCTGACGGGAGACTCCAACGGATCCTCCCAGTTCTTTTTGGGTGAGACCATGCTGCTCACGAAATTCCCTGATTCGGTTTTTCATTATTTCCTCCAAAGTCATGTTCACCTTACTTTTATAATAACACAGAATGGATCTCCACGTCAAGTAGACCTGACTTTTCACACAGCAAAAGAAGGAACCCATCCAAAAAAGGATGAGTTCCCTCGGTTTCAGACTAAAATTATTTTACCAGCTGGCTCATGTCATACAGACCCGGCGCATTCACCGTCGCCATAAACTTGGCGGCCTCCACAGCCCCCTGGGCGAAGATCTCCCGGGAGAGGGCGGTGTGGCGGATCTCCATGATCTCGTCGTGTCCGGCAAAGATGATCTCATGCTCGCCCACGATGGTGCCGCCCCGGACAGCGGAGATGCCGATCTCCTTCTTGTCCCGGGGCTGGCGGACGGAGTGGCGCTCAAAGACATACTCAGTCTCATGCCCGCAGGCGGAGGCGGCCGCGTCGGCGATCATCAGGGCGGTGCCGCTGGGGGCGTCCACCTTGCGGCGGTGGTGCCGCTCCACGATCTCAATGTCGTAGCTGTCACCCAGCACGGAGGCGGCCTTCTTGACCAGCTCCAGCAGCACGTTGATCCCCAGGGACATATTGGCGGAACGGAAGATGGGGACCTCCAGGGCGGCGGCACCGATCTGGGCCACCTGCTCCGGGGTGTAGCCGGTGGTGGCCAGCACCAGCGGAGTCCCGGTGCGTCTGGCGAAGTCCAGCAGGCCGTCCAGCGCGGCGGGGGAGGAGAAGTCGATGACTGCGTCCGCCTCGCCGGTGAACTGGCTGGGGGAGGAGTACACTGGGAACTCCCGATCGCTGCTACCCAGCACATCAAAGCCCGCCGCCACCTGCACTGCCGGGTCAGCGGTGCAGATGGACTCCACCACGCGGCCCATGTGGCCGCTGCATCCGGAAATGATTATCTTCAGCATGACAGGTTACCTTCCTTTACAGCAGCCACTTGGCCTGCATGGCGGCGCGCAGACGGGCCTTGTTCTTCTCCTCCATCTCGCACAGGGGAAGACGTACTGGGCCGGCCTCCATGCCCAGCAGGTTCAGCGCCTCCTTCACCGGGATGGGGTTCACATCACAGAACAGAGCGTCGATCAGATCCATATACTCGATCTGGAGCTTGGAGGCGGATACGAAGTCGTTGTCCAGACAAAGGTGGGTCATCTTCACCATGACCTCAGGGATGATGTTGGAGGCCACAGAGATCACGCCCTTAGCCCCCAGAGACATCATGGGCACCACCTGGTCGTCGTTGCCCGACCAGATATAGAAGTCATCGCCGCACAGGTGGCGGGTGTGGGCCAGGAGGGAGAAGTTTCCACTGGCCTCCTTGACGCCGTTGATCTTGGGGTTCTGGGACAGCACCTGATAGGTCTCCGCCGTGAAGGAGACGCCGGTGCGGCTTGGTACGTTATAGAGGATCACCGGAAGGTCCACCCGGTCGGCGATGTACTCATAGTGCTTGATCAGTCCGGTTTGGCTGCACTTGTTGTAGTAGGGGGTGACGTGGAGCAGGGCGTCGGCTCCGGAGTCCTGGGCGTGGAGGGAGAGGTAGACGGCGGCGGTGGTGTCGTTGCTCCCCGCGCCGGCGATGACCTTCACCCGGTGATCGACCCGCTTGACGCAGTACTCCACGGCGGCGATGTGCTCCCGAATGGTCATGGTGGCAGACTCGCCGGTAGTGCCGCAGACGCAGATGGCGTCTACGCCGCCGGCGATCTGCGCATCGATGAGACGGCCGAAGGCGTCATAGTTGATGGTACCGCTGGCGTCAAAGGGAGTGGCGATGGCCACACAGTTTCCGGTAAAGACAGGAGTTCGCATGAAAAGCACCCTTTCTTTGAGTTAGGAATTAGAAATTAGGAATTTTATGCCCGGGGGCTTGGCAATTTTACAAATCAGGAGTTAGGAG